>Ga0190275_10000236_pt1 | contig 57400 bp, 79 predicted proteins | sample Popmic550T_FD_133745 | JGI IMG/M metagenome (GOLD analysis project Ga0190275, IMG submission 133745) | Populus adjacent soil microbial communities from riparian zone of Yellowstone River, Montana, USA - 550 T | ecosystem: Environmental > Terrestrial > Soil > Riparian zone > Trees stand | place...
CGAAGACACAGCAGAGCACGCTCCTCATCAGCAAGTACGATGCCACGCAGGACGCGCTCGGCTCGTACGTGCCGCGCGATCTCGACCGGCTCAAGATGTTTCAGCCGACGGAGTGGACCGTCGCGGGCGTGCAGGCGAAGATCGACGATATATACGACGACTTCGAGCGCAACGTGACGCGCATTCGGCAACGACGAGACATGCACGTCGTGATCGACTTGGTGTATCACTCGCCGTTGCTCATCCGCATGGACAACCGGATCGTCAAGGGCTGGGTCGAGGGACTCATCGTGGGTGACTCGGCCCAGGGCAAGACCGAAGCGTCGACATACATGATGAGGCACTATGGCCTCGGCGAGCGAATCGAGTGCAAGAACGCCACGGTGGCCGGACTTCTCGGCGGCGTGCAGCAGCTCGGCACCGGGCGATGGATGGTCACGTGGGGCTTTATACCAACACACGACAAGCGGCTGGTGATCCTCGAAGAGCTGAAAGGTACCAGCACGGAAGTCATCGCCAAGCTGACCGATATGCGCAGCAGCGGCATAGCAGAGCTGGCTAAGATCGAGAAGCGACGGACACACGCGCGGACTCGTATCCTCGCGATCAGCAACCCACGATTTGACCGACAGATGAGCAGCTACAGCTTCGGTCTTGAGGCGGCTAAGGAGCTCATCGGCTCGCCGGAAGACTTGCGGCGCTTCGACGTGGTGCATTTGGTCGCAGCGGACGAAGTCGACGCCGACGTCATCAACAAGCTCAACATGAACTTGAACGGTGATCACCCAAAGTTCGGGCCGGAAGCATGCCGTTCTCTCGTCCTTTGGGCGTGGACGCGAGTGCCCGATCAGTGTATGATCCCCAAGGACACGGCCACCTTGGCATTGCAGCAAGCCACGCAGATGTGCGAAGAGTTCAGCGACGTCATACCGATCGTGGACCGCGGCTCGATGCGCTACAAGCTCGCACGACTCGCGTCGGCGCTGGCCGCCCGCACATTCAGCACGGACGACGGCGAGTCGCTGGTCGTCCGGCCATGTCACGTCCAATGGGTGGCCGACTTCCTGCGCCGCACGTACAGCACGCGCGCGTTCGGCTACCGCGAGTTCACCGACGCGGCGCGTTCCGTCGGTGCAATCAATGACCCAGACAAGATCAAGAAGCATTTCGCCGCGATGCCGTTCCCGAGCGAAGTGATCGAGTCGTTTCTGCGCGCGGACAAGCTAGACGTGCAAGACATACAGGACTGGACCGGGTGGGAGCGCGTCGAGTCGCTCGCGTTCATGTCGGTCTTGGTTCGGCAACACGCGATCAAGCGAGACTACAAGAGCTATCGAAAAACGGGTTCCTTTATTCAACTCCTGAAGTCCATGCAGCTGCCCGGCAAGCCGGACTTCATACCAGAGGCGGACTACTGATGGGAGGCTTTTGATGCCAGGCGCATGGGGAAACTGCGAAGAATGCTTGGGCTTCGGCATACTCATGAGCGGCACGCTGTGCCCGCGCTGCGAGGGCACCGGCAACAAGTTGCTCGTGCTGAAGCAAGAAGCGACCACATCGATCCGTCAGTCGAGACTTCAAGCCGCATTGGAGCGGCAGCGACTGATGGACGAGCTTGACCGAAAGGAAGAACATGGACGGAATTAATTTGCTCGAGAATGCGGTGGACGAGCTTCGGCGACGAGGCTGGTTCACTCGCGCACAGGCGACTCAAACAGGCTGGACCGTGACACTGGAGTGCGGCGTCGATGTATGGCCAGCCAAGTATCCTCGTCCCGTGGCGCACGGGTCGACGCTGATGGCAGCGTTCGGGCGCGCCAAGGAGCTGTCACATGCCAACCCAGAAGAATAAGTGGAAGGAGCCGGCGGTGCCGCGCACCGTCGTCCAGATGGCGCCGGTGGACAAGAACGGCATGGTGCTCGTGATGCACCGCGGACCAAACGTTCGGTCGATCCCGAACGTCTGGTCGTTTCCGTCAGGCATGCACGAGATCGGTGAGCGAATGGAAGAGTCGCTCGAGCGCGAGCTCCGCGAGGAGTACGACTTGCAAGCTATCGACTGCGCGATGGTCGGCCAGTACGAGAACATCGCGGGCGACTTGTGGGACCAAGAGCAGTACCACTGGGTGATCTCGCTTTACGTCGCGCTCGTCGAGGACGTCAAGAAGGCTGTCAACAAGGAACCAGACAAGCACGACCGAATGGAGTTCGTGCACTACACTGACTTGGTGACGCCGGCGTTCTGGGACGCGCATCGCTTTCACAACTCGTTTCACGAAGAGATGCGCGAAGGTCGGCACCGACTGGCGTTGGCCGCGCAGACCCTCGTCCTCAAGGAAGTGATCGAATGAGTGACTTGACCGCGGTGGGAGTTCACGTGTTTGCGGGTGGGTTCGTCCGAGGCGTGCTGGATGCCGGGTGGACCGTGCCGCTTCAGCTCGAGGTTCACGGCTTCGGCGTGGAGTCGACAGAAGCGATGAACGGCGTGCAAGTGATAAACGACGAGAACGCTAACTGGCCGAACGTCGATGCCGTGATGGCTGTATCTAACCCCCGTTGTACTGCTTTCAGCACGATCACGTCGGGCGACCGATACGTGCAGGGCAACACGCACGGCGCATTCGCGAAGCAGACCTGCGACATTCAGCAGCTCTGCGAGTACTCAGCTGGGCGACACGACTTCGTCATCTGGGAGTCCGTGCAGCAAGCATACAAGGCGAGCGGGCGCGAGCTGGTCGATCACTTGATCCGCACCGTCTTCGAGCCGCGGCACTACCGCGTGGCGCACGTGTTCATCAACGCGGCCACGTTTGGAAACTGCCAGCAGCGCAAGCGATATTTCTTTGTGGCGTATCGCGACTCGTACAAATTCAACATCCAGCCGCCGCCGCTGTCGCACTACTATTCGGTGCTGTACGACGTCCTGTGGGCTGGGCGGCACGTCGAAGGGAGAGCAGCCAAGCTATGGGACAACACCGGGGACTACGACGCCGACTGCTACATCGAGCTCACAAAAGACGAGCAGCTCGTCGTGCCGATGCTGCCGAACGGGTGGGACTTGCACGCGATGGCGCGGCACGCGTATCATGCGCTACCAGAGAAGTACAAAACGCTGTGGGACACGCGGGCGAGCGACCTGCCGTTCTCGTTGCATGGAATCAATCGTTTGAACTGGCTTCGACCGTGCCCAACTCTGCACTCTTCAGCCGGGCGCTTCATTCATCCATCGCAGAACCGACCTCTCACGGTGGGTGAGCTGTCGGCCATCATGGGCTGGCCGAACATTCCAGTTGGGCCGCGGCCTGTTGCGCAGATCGCGAAGGGCATCGTGCCCGCCGTCGGAAAGTGGCTGGCCGAACAAGTCGAGCTCAGCTATCGCGGCCACTGGGGCCGTGACGACTGGGAGAGCTCGTTCAACGACGCGACGGGCACTTGGGATGGACAGGATGCCGAGGGTCAGCTAGAGAAGACCTTTGACATGACCAAGTACGTCGGCAAGCAATTTGACTTAGAACGATACGACCGAGAGGCAAGAGACTCACACTCACGATGGAGAGCGCTAAGTGAACAGCTACGACGACGTTGACTCGATGTGGGCCGCGATGATCGACCACCTCCTCATGCATCCGACGCATGTTGAGGCACGAGTGGGCAGCGGGGCGATGAGCAATGAATTGATCGGGAGTCGCTGGGTGTTGAAGGACATCCGACGCAACTTCTTGACCAACGAGAGTCGCGCGGCCGATCCCGCGTACGCGAGCGCGGAGCTGCTGTGGTATCTCAGCCGCGAGAGCAGCGTCGAGATGCTGCTGCCCTACGCGCCGAGCTACAAGCGGTTCGCCGAGGACGACGGGCGCGCGCACGGCGCGTACGGTTCGCGGCTGGCGACAAACATTCAAGCATACAGACTTGCCAGTCGTAGCGAAGACAAAGAAAGCTGCGACCAGCTCGACTATGCTGTGCAGCGACTGCGACGTGACCCGAACACGCGACAGCTCGTGATCACCATGTGGAAAGCGGAGGACTTGATCACCGAGAACAAGCGCGATCTTCCTTGCACGGTGTGTTGGCAGTTCCTCGTGCGCGAGAACAATCTGCATATGGTCACGTACATGCGGTCCAATGACGTTTGGCTCGGTGTCCCGTACGACATCTATACCTTCTCGTGTATCCAATCTATGGTGGCCGACTCGCTCGGACTCGGCTACGGAACGTATACGCACGTCGCCGGGTCGCTGCACATGTACGAGAAGAATCGCGACGACTGCTTCAACATACTGGAATACGGACCGCTGACGCCGACGCCACCACACGGATGGGAGCGATGCCCAGTAGAGGACGCCTGGATGGCCGTGGAGCATGAGAAATGCATACGAAAACAAGAACCGCGACCGAATCGACCGGCCGTCCACGGGTGCTTGCTGGACTCCGTCATGTCGTGTGCAAGAAAGCTGGGCTTGCCCACGGACGTTCGCTCTCCAGCACTAACGAAAGGGTTTCAGAATGTTGACGCCCGTCGCTCTTAAATACTTCGAGCGAAACCGTTATAAGGGCAACGGTGCGTGGCTTGTCGAGAAGCTATGTGTTAGCAATGAAGGTTTCGCGTGGCGCTTGAACAAAGACGGTGAATGGGTGCAACAACGCGCAATGAAGCTCGATGATCGCGGACCTATTCCAATTTGCGTTCACGTACTCGAACAGTTTGGTCCGACAAAGCCAAATGACGGTAAACGATACGAGTGCTGCCATCGCGATGACAACCGCGCTCATAATCACATAGACAATTTATACTGGGGCACACACGCACAAAACATGCATGACGCATCTGTTAATGGCAAAGCACGCGCGGGCATCCTCTTAGTTGATGAATCAGACATCGACGAAATGATAAAGTTGTATCAAGCAGGAATGCATATACACCAAGTTGCTGAAGAGCTCGGTTTCGGATATACCACAGTTCAAGGTTATTTGTCAAAACGCATCCAACTAAGATCGAAAGGAAGGGTAGTCACATTTTAATCATCGAAGGCCCGGACACAGTAGGCAAGACGACGTTCGCAAAGACGTGCGTCCAGAAGCTCAATGAGGCCGGATGGCCACATATATACAGGCACCTGAGTCGGCTGCCCGAGACATGGCGTCAAGACGTCGTGTCCAACTACGCGCGGCTGATGAACTGCTACGTGGTCCAAGACCGTTTCCACTATTCCGAGCCCATGTATACAGCGGCCACGCGACCGAACGAACCGGCACTGCTCAGCCCGCGCGCATACGACCAGGTGGAGCGACAGCTTCGCAACCACGCCTCGTTCACGGTCGTGATCACTGCCGATCCAGTCTTGCTCACGCAGCGATACGACATGCATCGCGAGATGTATTCGCTCCAGCAAGTCTTGGCCGTAAACAAGCTCTACATGGAAGCGGCGCGAGAAGGTCGCTGGGGCGCGTACAGCATGCCAGCGGACCTGTGGATTCACTGCACGGAGGACCAGCCATTCCCGCAGTGGGGCGAGCACCTCCAGCTTCATCTCTACTTGAATCGCCTCGCGCGGGACTTTCCGTACGCGGGCGCGACTAGGAGGATCGCTTGACAACTGAACACTTGATGACGGCCATCTGGACCGTCGTCCGCGAGGACAAGCTCGACATCCTGTGGCATGGCACGGCCAGACTCTTGGCCGCGCTGCGCCGCCGCGAGAAGTACGTCGAAGTGGCGGACTTCATCGAGGCCAAGATGGCGCGCGACGATCGGATCACCAAGAGCGCATTCATTCGCGCGCTGTTCGACTACTTCAAGGATCAGCGAGTCATCGAGGCTCTGGACGACGCTCACAGGTGCAACCGTGAAGACGCTACCAAACGGCGGAAGGCTGGTCGAGCATCCAAGCGAATTGCCCGACCTAAGAAACGCTGATGACTTGTTCGGCGACTTCGAGACGACGAGTTGCGACGACGAGCTCGACTCGCTGAACCCGTGGCATCACTGTTGGGCGCTCGGAATAGCTGTCACGACAGACAAGCACCAGGGCGCATGGTACGTGCCGCTCCGTCACCGACTCTACGGCGACGAGCAGAACATCCCGATTGAGATAGCGCGCGAGTGGTGGGCCGACACGCTGGGCACGGCTCGGTGCTGGTCCAATCACAACGTCAAGTACGACGCGCATGTCTCGGCCAACGACATGGGCTACGTTCCTGACTGGCCGGAACAACAGCTCTTCTGCACGGTCGCGCACTCGAAGATCATCGACAGCGATCGACACTTCCGCGGCGGGTACGGGCTCGACGCGCTCAGCTTGTCTTGGCTGGGCGAGGACATCTCGGTGTACGGAGCGCTCATTGACCGATGGCGAGCGATCGGCAAGAAAAAGAGCAAGGACTTCGGTCGCATTCACATGAACGACTGCGCGCTCTACGCGTGCCAGGATGTCATCACCAACAAGCGACTCAAGCGGTACATTCAAGCGCAACGTCATCCGGACTGCAACAGGGTGGCCGAGATCGAGACGGACTTGACGTCGGTGCTCTTCGAGATGGAGCGCAACGGCATGCAGGTGGACCGGCTCGAGCTGATGAAGACCGAGCTCGAGATGTCGATGCGGCTTTTGCAGATCGACGAGATCATCAAGAAGCGAGTCGGGCGCTCGGTGAACTGGTCGAGCACCGATGACTTGTACGACCTGCTCATCAATCAGTTCGGCTTGCCGATTCTCGCGTGGACTGAAGAAGACGAAGAGGGACAACCCGCCGGCAATGCGAGCTTCGACAAGCACGCGCTTGCGGAATACGCACGTCATCCGCACGCGCCGCACGACGTGGTCGCACTGATTCAAGAGGCACGCTCGGCCACGCAGACGCTCGGGTTGTTTGTTCGGCCATACCAAGAGCTGGCCGATTCGCGCGGGCGCATGCACGGAGACTTCAATCAGACCGTACGTACCGGCCGCATGTCGATGCGTCGACCGAATCTCCAGCAGTGCAGCAGTGTGGCAAAGCGACTCATTCATCCGGCGGTGGGCAACGCGTTCTTGTCGGCGGACCAAAGTCAAATCGAATTTCGAGTGATCGTTCATTACATCGAGAATCAGCGCTGCATCGACGTCTACAATTCAGACCCGGACACTGACTTCCATCAGTGGGTGGCGGAGTCGGCGGGCATGAAGCGAAAGCCGGCCAAGACGATGAACTTCATGATGGGCTACGGTGGCGGCAAGAAGAAAGCCGTACGCGCGATGGCCAGCAACTTGAATGTGATCGGCGGCATCGTCGGCACGATCGACCAGATGGTGGCCGATGGGCGACTGAACGAGAGCGATCGCTTGCGCGTGTTCGACATGATGTGCGTGCAGAAGGGCGAGGAGCTGTACGATGGGTACCATCGCAATTTACCCGAGCTGAAGCCGACGTCGCGCCGAGCAGCCGCCGTCTGCGCCGAGCGCGGGTACGTACGGAACTGGCACGGACGACATCGTCACTTGCCGAAGGACCACGCGCACAAGGCGTTCAACTCTCTGTGCCAAGGCGAAGCGGCCGACATCCAGAAGGAGCGCACGGTCGCGCTCGCCCGCGCGATCGAAGGAACGGAGCTGATGCTCGTCGGCAACGTTCATGACGAGATCGTCGTCGAGGGTCCCGCTGAATTGCTGGCCGACGAGCGGACGCAGCGAGCCATCGCTTGGATTCTCGAAACGCCCGACAAGCCACTGCGAGTTCCGCTCCGCACGGGAGTCGGAGTGAGCACTCAGCATTGGAAAGAGGCCAGCACCGACGCGAAAGATGGCGGAGCGAGCCGACCGATTCAATATGATGTTGGTCAGATCGACCGCGATGAGCCGCTGAGATTTCTGAAAAATGTTCGATTGTTAACATAGATAAGATAGGTAGTTTGGCTCTGGAAACCTGTCCAGAACCCTCTCAGATGGCCTCTCTGGCTGCTTGACTGGTTATACCAATGTTGGCCCTGGAGTGCCGAAGACCGCCTCCTATGCAGCCAATTTCGACCAGTTCCGGCTCGAACCGACCGGAACCGGCACTTCGGACCAAAACCGGCTGCCAGATCGACGTCGAAAAAACTTTCACAAAAACGCTCACAATTTGCTCTCTGCTATTTACAAAGCCCGCTCGATAGTCGATATTACTTCTATCGGAATTGAACAACACGCATACTGGAGATCGAGATGAAAGTGATCAAGAACATCCTGAAAACCTGCAATCGAGCAGCCCGCGGGGAAGTCTCGAATGCCGACGCGCTGGCAGAAATCGATGCTCTGGCTCGCAACTTCTTGCTCGCGAAACTGAACGCGCGAGCCGACCAACTGAAGGCCTCGTTGACCGAACAAGGAGTGGATGTCGACGAACTGTTCCGAAGACTCGAAAATAATTAGTGGCTGCTGTGGACAGCCGCTCACCGCAGTATAGAATTGACTCATCGGCAGGTCGCTCCGATTTTCAAAGCGACCAAGACGAACGATACTGGAGACTGAATCATGGCCAAGAAAACCGCAGCCCCGAAGACCACTGCTCCCGCCGCCGAGACGAAAGCGAAGAAAGCAAAGACAGCGCGACCTGCAGTCAATGCGAAAGTCGCATATGATGCGCGGAACCAGATCATCGGTGCCGTCGAGATGCTGCAAATTGCCGGTCTGTCGAAAATGGCGGAAACGATCAAGCGAATGTGCGTTCGACTCGAAGCGATCAGTGAAGCCGAGGCCAAACGAGCCGAGACGAAAACCACGAAGCTCACCGAGAAGTTCCTCAAGCTGGCCGAAGAGGCCGCAAAGAGCGGGCTCGACGTTCGCGACTTGGTCACGCAAATCCGAGTCGGTGAAGGCAGCAAATAAAGCCGAAACGCTGCTCGGGCGGCGTTCGCGGGACATTACCTACCCGCGCTGATGAGGCAGGTACCTCGCTGAACCACAAGGACTCCGAATCATGGCCAAAGCCACCCCGACCGCTCCCGTCGCTCCTCGCGCCCCGTCGCCCGTCTCCGCGCCCGTCGCCGGCCAAGCGCCGTCTGCCCGACCCGGCACGACCGAGCTGAAGGCAAAGAAGGAGAAAATCGTTCGCGTGACTCACCCGGCTCTCTCGCCCGACGCTGAAGGCAAGCCGACGGTCCAGCTCGAAGCGATCCCGCAGGACTTCGACGCGAAGCTGCACAAGCCGATCCGCCGGAAGGACCTGAAGGACGAAACGCTCCACTTCGATCTGCAAATTCAACGGCTCGAGAAGAAAATCACGGACCTGCGCCGCCAGAAGGAAGAGTCGAAGCAGCTCGGCTCCGTGAAGGACCGCGCTTCGGCCAAGAAGCTTCTGGCTCTCCAGAAGCGGATGGACGAGGTCACGAAAACGCTCGAGGCTTCGGGCACGGACGTCACCGCGCTGCTCGCCATGCTGAAGGCGAAGCAGAGCGAGAAGGCCGTCGAGCCGACCGCCACCGACGCGACCACGCCCGCCGCCTAGCGCGACACGGATCAACCACCCGCCGCTGGGTTTTTCGACCAGCGGCGGAGACTTGTTCCGCTTTGCACATCACAACGGAGGGATTCCATGATCACGCGCATAACGATCGAACTGGCCGACGCGAAGTCGGCAAAAGAGTTCGGCAAAGAGGTGGCCGAATCGCTGGACGGGCTCGCCGCTGCCGTCGCGCAGATGACGACCGACAAGAAGACGGTCACGCTCTCTTGGGACGAGTCGCTCGACCCGACGGAGCTCCTCGAGGCGATGACTTCGGCCATCGAGGAGATGGACTGGGAGTTCTAGTATTGACTCCCGCTCTCTGACTTGATATAATAGATCACTGGACGGTTCCACTAGCATACTGGAGGGATTCCCGATGGCAGAGCCCATCATGCGCGCGAGCGACTACGCCGCCGCTATCGAAGACCAAGTCACTTTGGTCCGCTACTATCGGTCTCTCGCGCAAAGTCGCGAGTCGACCGAACGACAGATCGCCGAGTTCCGGCAACGAGCTGCCGAGTTCAACGCTTCGGCGGATCGACTCGCGGCACAGCTCAACGACGCGCCCGGCCTCGAAGCCCGCGCGGTCGCAGAGATCAAGCGACTCCGCGAGGGCCAAGGCCTGCTGAAGGTCGAGTCCGGACTCAAGGCCGTGAACAAGCTGGCCGATCAACTGGCCGACTTGGACCCGGCTGCGCTGGCAGCAGTCATCGCTCAGCTCGAGAAGCTGCAAGGAGGTGCGAAGTGAAAGACATTTTGATCAGATGCGGCTCCACGAGGTGGGTGATCGACGTCGATCACAACGGCACGGTGTGGTTCGTGTTCAATCGGTCAGCCGCGTTCGCGATGAGCGAAGATGATGCCGCTGAGATCATTCGCAAGTACGGTCGTCGCTTTCCAAAGATGCGGGCGGAGCCGCGATGGTCTGACGAAGAGCTGGCAGATGCGCGGCGCAGCGTTGCTGAGTTCGTCGAGCTGTCCCGCGAGCACAACGACTGCGGGCGGGAGGAGCGAGAATGACCGCGCTCGACAAGAAAATGGACCGCGTCGTGGTGCCCGGGCTAACCGGCGCCCGCAAAGTCTACGTCCTCAAGCACCTCGGCGACGAGCGCAAGTTCGTTGCCGGGTCCGATTATCAACAAGTGACGACCAGCGATGAGCTGGCGTCGGCACAGCACTTTGCATCACGACTCGCGGCCAGAGGGTTCACTCTGAACGCGGACAAAGACAAACTGTTTGGCTTCGTCGCCGCCGAGTGGGATGTCGTCCAGATCGAGCTCGTGCCCGAGGAGCCGAAGATCGAAGTGATCGACGGTCTGATGGTCGAGGACCCGGTCGAGTGCGCGCGGAAACTGTGCGACCTGCACTTCAAGTACGCGGACCGCGTCGCCGCGTGGGTGCGAAAGGCGACGAACTACGTCGGAGACTACTCGCCGCCGAAGATCGTCGTCACCGCGCGCCCGCAGATGAACTGGACCGGGCTCTACTCGCCGACGGATCACACGTGTCACTACGTGCTCCCGATGGCGATGCTGAATCTGGGCCGGCCAATGCAAGACTACGAGGAGACAGTCGCGCACGAGGTGGTGCACGCGTACCAGCGGCTGTTCGTCGGCCAGGACATTAGGTCAGGCCACGGCGGCGACTTCTACGCCATGATGAGGCACGCCGCCCTGTGGCCGACGAAGACACATACGCACGCGCCGCTGCCGGGCGAGTTCCAGAAGTGCATACTGCTGTTCAAGAAATTGCAGAAACCTATCGAGCGTCTCGCCGAGGGCGGGCTGCTCGCGTCGCTGCCGTGTCAGATCGTGACAGAAAAACTCAAGCGGAGAGGGATACAATGAGACCTTGCGAAATCAACTGCATCAACGTCAGTCGCTACGCGCCCGGACACAATGATCCACGACGGGCGGGCAAGTGGTTCTGGGAGCTCATCGGATCGGATGGGACGAGCTGGTCGATGTGCAAGCCGTTGAAGCAACTCAAGCGCGTCGTGATGGACGCTGAGACGTTCCGATGCTTTAGCGGGCTGCCGCTTCGTAGCAGTCAACCCGAAGCACTCGTGTTGATCGGCCAGTTCAAGAGAAAGGTGGTGGCGTCGTGAAACTTCTCAACCCACGATACCTCGGCGACGGTGTCTACATCACACTGTTGCCCGAGCTCGACAGCGTCATGCTGACGACCGGCCATCATGACGAAATGAATCCACAGTGCGAGAACGTCATCATCTTAGGACACGCGGAGTTCAGCAATATGTTGCAATACTTACGAGAGGCAGAGGTGATCAAGTGAAACTCAAATGTAAAGTGGCCGCGCCGGGCGTCGTCGCTCGGTATGCACAGGTGAAATTAGATGGTCACTGGGTGAGAGTGTCCCGGGGCGGCGTCGACATCAAGGTCGAGACATCGCACCCGACGGACATCACCGATCAGCTACCAGAACACATCTACGCAGCGCTATGGGAGAACCTGCCGCGGCACTCGGTCGCGCTCGGCGAGCTGTGGGTCCCCGACAAGCCGGCCAGCTGTGTCAAGACGGCGCTGAAGGGAAAGTGGCCGGAGCTCCAGATCACGTTCTTTGCGCTCGAGCAAATGGCCCCATCGTCGACTCGGCACATCGAGATCATGCCGCTCGAGGAAGTGCGACAATGGTTCGATCACTACAAGCTCAACTTCGCGCCGTTCGAGGTCATCGACGCGGTCCCGGTCGAGCTAGGCGAGGGTCAGCTCGAGCACTACCGAGCACGGGCTCGCAGCATGGGTATCGAAGGCTGGGTGCTGAAGACTGGCAATCTGACCGGATGGCACAAGCTGAAGTGCGAGAACTCGATCGACGTCGTCGTCACGGGCGTCAAAGACGCTAAAGACGGTAAGTATCTCGGCCAAGTGGGATCGCTGCTGGTGAGCGTCACCGGCGACGGCGGCTTGAACTGGAACGAAATCGCGGCGGTGTCCGGGATGACCGACCGCGAGCGACTGAACATCACGGAGAAGTACGACGAGCTCGCGAGCAGCATCATCGGCAAGGTCTGCGAGATCGAGTACCAGCGCATGGACGCGCAGGGCCGACTAAGACATCCAAGATTCAAGCGATGGCGCGACGACAAGCCGGCCAAAGAGTGCGGCGTGGACCAGGACCCGGACCTGGAGCGCCGCTACGCGCGAGGCATGCGATTCGTCGAGACCGAGCCGATCAAGTTCATGCAAATCACGCCAGGAGCAGAACATGACGCAGGGCATCAATGAGGTCCTCGCTCTCGGAGCGCGCTGTAAGACTCACAAGATCACCGTCTCGATGACCGCGATATGGCCGCGCGGCGTCAAGACGACATTGACTGCCGAGCCACGCATGAAGTACCCACTCGGCGAACCTTACGTCGGTCACTTCACGATCTTCGAAGTGGAGGATCATATGGCCGACAAGCATGACGAGATGTTGAAGAAGCTCGTCATGGACATGGAGACAAAGCTATGCTGTGCGCGCTGATGACGGGAGCGCTCGGGATCGCGGTGTTGATTTCGCTGCTCTTCACGATGGGACGACACAAGGCGCGCAGACGGTCTGCGCGCTGGCTTCGCGACTTGGAGAAAAGATGATGAGACCCAGGACTTTCTTGGTGGGAGTGACGCAGCCGGACTTCGTTGGGCTGCAAGCGTATCTCGATCACACGGATCAAAGCGAATTCATGTTCGAGATCAGCGAGTATTTGGCCGAGCGACCCGGCGACCCGCTGTGCCTCGTGTCTTTCTATGCGAAGCTCTGCTACAAGAGCCTCGTCGAGGGCAAGAACGCAAACGTGACGCGGGTACGCTCGATCGAAGACAACTTGATCGCGACGATAAAGTCCGGCCACGGAAGCGTGTTCGAGCACGTGTGGCTGAACTTCGTCACGACGGGATGCTCACGAGTGTTCACGCACGAGCTGGTCCGGCACCGTGTTGGGACGGCGTTCTCGCAGACAAGCGGGCGCTACGTGGCGATCGACAAGATCGACTTGGTCTTGCCACCAGAGCTGGAGAACGACGAACAGATGCACACTTGCCCGAATTGCCAAGGGCGTGGTCCGATGCAAGACATGTTGCCGTGCGAATGGTGTCATGATCGCAGCCAGATCACCGTCGCAGAGTACATCAACATCTGCAACGTCGCTCAGACGAACTCGCTCAAAACGCTGCGTGAGATGCTCATCAAGCCCGACATGCCATTTGCTGAGAAGAAGCGACTCACCAGCGCGATCCGGCGGCTCGCTCCGAACGGGCAGGACAATGAGATCGGCTGGTCGTGCAATGTGCGGTCGTTCCGGCACCTGCTGGAGCTGCGCACGTCGCTGGCAGCCGAGTGGGAGATTCGGCAAGTGTTCTTCGACGTCGCAAAGATAGTCACGCAGCGCTGGCCGATGATGATGTATGGCGTCACTCCAGGCGAAGAAGTCGACGGAGTGACCGAACTGAAAGGGCTCAGGATATGAAGTGCTCAAAGTGCGGCGGGTTCGGGTCCGTCGGTGACAGTGCTGAGGAGTGCGAGGCGTGCGGCGGCGACGGGCTCGCCACGGCTCGCGACCGGGCAGACGCGATGATTGAAGCGTTCAAAGACGAGCTTGTCGCGTTCAACGCAGAGGCGCTCAACGACAAAGTCGACAAGCTGGCTGCCGCGTGCGCACTGGCTGGAGCGGAAGGGGTCATCACCGGGTTGGCAGCCAATGCCATCTCTCAACTGGAGGCACTCAAGAAATGCGCGTGAGTATCTACGAGCCCGATCCTCGAATCTGCGGCCCGGGCACCTGGGCGCGGCACTTGAGGCAAGGGTTCCGCGACCTCGGCCACGAGTGCGACGTGGTCACGTTCACCCGCTTGGGCAAGCGCTCGCCCAACTGGGGCCGGATCGAGAAAGCGAAGGGCTCGTCGATGAGCTGCTCGCTGGTGCCCGACGTCTGTGCTAAGCTGGCCGAGGCGCACGACGTGCTGAACAGCTATGACTTGGTCGTCCTCGCTGACGTCAAGACATCGCCGTTGGACAATGCGGCGCTGAAAGACCCGATGCTCGACGAACCGACGTACCTGACGGTGCTGCGGAAGACGCGGACCAAGTGGGCGTCGGCTCTGCACGAGCGATGGTACTTCGCGCCGCCCGATCCTGTTCCGCCCGGCGTGTCCGAGCGCAGCGGATCGCCGTTCATCAACGAATTGCTGGCACTCGACAGCTTCAGCGGTTTCGTCATGGCGCACTCTGCCGACTTCGACAAGTACTGCGGGGCCTTGCAGCGATGCCGCAAGGTACTTCGGCCGCTCCCGTTCTCGTTGGAGCACTCTGAAGCGCAGGCAATGAAGCCGCGCGACCCACTGACGTTCGCCGTGATCGGGCGCATGGTGCCGACCAAGCACCGGCACGTGACGAACGAGATGCTGACGCGCGGGATGTTGAAGAATGCTCACGCGCACTACGGTGGAGGATGCGTCTGCACACACGGCCCGAGCGACACGTACGTCATGCAGGAGCGCCTCGGTCAGGATGGGTGGGCGACCGACTGGGGCGACGACGGCGTGCGGAAGACGAAGCCGTTCGAAGCTTGGCACGAGAACGGGAACGTCGTCGAATATCACGGCGCATACGTCGATCCGTACGAAGTGCTCCAGCACGCGCGATGCCACGTCGGGATTACCGACTGCGACTTCAGCGGCGGGCTGTTGGAGTTTGCCACGCTTGAGGCCATTGACTGCGGGTGCTTGCCGATCGTCACGCGGCCCTTTGTGCCCGACTTCGGCACCCAATGCGAACTGGGCGTGATCGAGCGCGAGTTCCGGAAGTTTGGCCACCGAGCTTGCAAAGACGAAAGCAATGCTCTCTACGAAGAGATGGCCGAGCTCGTCGCGGATGCTAGCAGACGGTGGGGCGCTGACGTGATTCAGCACAACCGCGAATGCATTCGCGTCGAAAATGACCCGAGGGAACAGGCCAAGACACTCATTGAAGGAGCGCTTTGATGCTGGCAGTGAAGCAGAGACCAGACCAACCGCTGGTGATCGGCGACGTCATCGTGTATGTTCGGCCAGACGGCGCAGACGTACATGTTTCGATCGACGCGCCGCGCAGCGTCAACATCCGCCGGGGCGACTTGGTGGAGCAAGACCTCGACCGCGCGGGATACAAGAGAGTGGGACCAGACCGATGGCAAAGTTACCGTGGGCCGATCCTGACCACTCGGCAAGCGCTCGCGGTCGTGGGAGCATTGGGATGAACAACCAACTCGAACGCTTGCGAGCGCATCGCGTGCTCGAAGTGATGCCCGTGTTCGGAGGAGTCAGGTTCACGGACGGCTGCGACTTGTACTTCACGGAAGAACTGACGCCCGACGAGGTGGACCAACTCGCCGACGAACTGCGCTCGATCGCGGCCACAGTGAGAAAGGAGCAAGATGATGCCATCAAGCGTCTCTGAGTGCGAATGGACGCGAGGCATCTGCAACGAGCTGACGCGCTGCGGGGCGAAGGTGTTCACGAACCAGAAGTCGTACGTCGTGGGCGGAGCACGCGGCACGAAGCTCGCACAGCCGAGCCAGAGCGGCTGGCCCGACCGCTGGGTTGCGCATGTGTGCTGGACCGGCTGGCTCGAGTTCAAGGGCTTGAAAACGAAGCTCGAGCCTTTGCAGGCAAAGACGATCCGCGAGATAGAGGAGCGGTGGCCGGGCGGAGCATACGTCTGTCGGCAACACCCGGACGGCTTGACGCTGAGCGGGTGGGACGAGAGGCCGCTGCTCGTGACGCAGGGAACAGCAGAGCATCTCTTGCTCGCGCTACTTGCGCTTCAGATGCGCGAGCGAGAGTGGGTAGAGGATCGGCAACGCAAGATAGCGTCGGTTGCCGGGAAATTAGCTGACAGGATTCGAGCGCGGGGCGAGGCTCCGGAGGCTTACGTGTTTTGATGAGTGACATCAAGCAATCGTGCGAAAGCTGCACACACTACCATCCTGTGGACAAAGAGCGCCTTGTACCCGGACAACGCTTGATGAAAATTGGTGAGTGCATGAACAAAGAGTGTGCGTGGCACGGTATGAAGCGAGCACCGAGTGAGGGCATTTTTTGCCCAGACTACAGTAATATAGGGCCGTTCGTATGTGGTACAGAGTGACGCTCGCGACTGGCCCGGGATGGGTCGGCCAGTCATTGATCGCACACTGCCGGCGAGCCGATGGACTGGTGAACAGAACTCTGGTAGTGTCAGGAGGTTGGGTTTGCGCGATGCCGACGCAGATGATTCATGCGCTCGCGGCCAGCTGGGAAGAAGAGACTGACAAGGAGATATTAGCATGTCTAGAGAAGAGATTGAAGCCGAGATAGCGGGCTTGGAAACGACGCTCGCGCAGACGAATCTTGAGAGCGTGAAACGGATGCTCGAGAAGGAGCTGGCGAAGCTGCGCAAGCAGATCGAGCCGAAGCGCGGGCGTGGTCGGCCAGCGCTTGATAAAGCGGACGTCTACAAGCGAGAGATGGAGCGCCTCGAGATGAAAGAGGCGGCGAAGCGCGATTTCAGGCGCCGCCAGGAAGAAGAGAATCTTCGTCGGCTCGAGACTCTGCCGAACAAGCGCGGGCGATGGTTTTCCGTTGATGACGATGAGCGAGTGATTGATGTCAGCGAGTATGGCACTTACATCAATGTCGTGGATGGTGAGCTGAAGGGCGCGACTCACAAGGTGGCCGATTTGGACGGTGAGTGGGAGTACTTGTCGCCGTCGCCGACGTTCAAAACTGTCACTCGTGTGGCCACCGAGAGCGAAGAACACGCGCTTTTGACGAAGAAATACCGCGCGCGGGCGAATGAACTGTTCGACATCGGCCAGAAACCGTGTGGGAACTACAAGTGCGACGCAACATTGGTTTATGTTGACCCGGCGCGATTTTGTGTGGTTTGTGAGAGCGAGCGAAAATTCGGCCAGAATGAAGAAAAACAGGGACTGCCAAAATGACAGTCTGTTGGTACGATTGGACTTATGTTAATCGGGTTTTGTTCCATCTGGGCCGGAGTTAGAAGGTGATATATAAGAGTCAACTGTGATTTTCATTAATTATATTCCGTTTTTTGTATTAAACATTAATGAAAATAGGGGTTGGTCTTATATAATCCTTTGGCCAACTCCGGCAAACGTGGGTACAAAACCCGAAAGCTCGGTCGCAAAAATTTCGATCAAGTTCACTCTCATCGCTCCCAAGTTCACTCTCGTCGTTCATGGAACCTGAAACGAAAATCGTGTCCGGCTTCGAAGTGCTCGCGCCGCGCGGCGAAGTCAAGCATCGTCGTGGTGACTTCGTGCTGGCCGATCGCACTCTTGGCGGGCCGCGCACGTCGCCCGAAACAGATGACTTGAAAAACACGATCGAAGAAGCGGAAGATCGCACGCGACGCGCGGAGATGAGAGAGGCAAATCGCTTGATGAGAGCCAAGCGAAAGCGCGAAAAGAAGAGGGCCGAATACAACCGCGCGCGTGACGAAGAGTTGCTTCCGCACATCCCGGCAGACATGGTGTGCTTGCTGTGCAAGCGTCACAAGCCCAGGCGTCAGCAGTGGCTGCTCATCGCGCTACGAGAGTTTCCCGACATGCCGTTCGCGTGTTGCTCGGGATGCGCGCGCAGGTTGCAGACAGTTGGAGCAGTGAAGTAGCTGTTGACTCATTGTCGCGGTTGTAGTATAGAGGACAAATCATGAGAACACTCTTGGTGGCCGAACGATTCAACATCGGCGCGCGATGGTCGCACGCCGACAAGCTCATCGCTGGCGGGCGATACGAGCGGTGGCTCCAGTTCTCGATGGACGTGGGTGCGTACGGGACGGGCATGACGGAGCGCAATCGTCGCAACGACATCGGGAAGAACAAGCTTCGCAGCATCGGGTGTCGCTATGATCGCGCGCTGAACATGCTCCCGCCCGGGCCGGTCAGCGCGTGGGAACTGCAGGCCGCTCGGCTCGTGGCCGACGAGCTGCGTCGTCTGATCGTGACGGCTCACGAGGAGACACATCTCGACATGGAGCCGCGCTTCGCCGAGTGGCTCTTCGATCGTGTGATACTCGTCGGCAAGCGCGTCGCCGCCGCGATGGAAGCAGACGTCGGGTTCTTCGAGCCCATCGGAGGATGCATCGTCGTTCCGCATCCATCTGGCCGAAACTTGTGGTGGAACAACGCGCAAGCGATCGCGCATGGTCGCGCTAAGATGGAGGGATTCCTATGTGGCTATTCACTAAGCACGGATTCTACAGCGTCGTGAAGCATGAGTCGAAGGAGCTCTTCATGGTGCGCGCGCGATGTCGTGGCCACCTCGAGAAGCTCATCGATGTGTGCTCGTTGAGCGAAAACGTTGTCGAGACGCCCGACAATGATTATCGGTTTCGCATTACGGTCGGCGCCGCCGCTCTGTCGCTCATCGTGGAGGACCTCGCGATGGAGATCGACTACCCGAACTTCAAGGACGCTTGCAAGAAGGACGTCGCGTACCACTCAGCGCTGCACACAGTGTGGAACGCCATGTGGGTGTATGAGAAGAAAATCAATGGTTCTTAGAACAAACGACTCGCCCGACGCGAACGGGCGCGTGCCTCAGCCGGACGACGTGCGTTGGAGCATCACGCTTCCGCTCGAGAACGGCGAATCGTTGACGGTGTTCATGGGCAAGCAGGGCAGAGACATCCTGTTCGGAATGTTGGTGGCCGAAGACACAGATGACGAAAGAGAAGCGCGTGATGCTCATTAAAGTCTACTACGCGTCGGGCGATCCCGTCCGGCACTTGATCGCGCAAGCGCTCTGTCATCGATTTCACGATGACAAGCAGAAGATGGCCGAAGTCATTGTGTGGCTGCGCGAGCGCGATCCCGACGGCAACTGGGACGCGGGTTGTGCAGAGAAGAATCTTCCTCGTAGAATACTGGAGAACATCAGTGAACGAATTGAATGATACTAACAGCACGAACAGCATCTTCGAGAAGGTCGAGGGTGAGCCCGCGTGGACGCTGAGCGAAGAGCTTCAGTGGCACTTGACGAATGCTGTTCGCAACCCGATCAAGCTTGCGCGCGAGCGCTTCGGTGACAAGATCGGCAGCGACGTCGAGGCCGAGCAGAAGCGGCAAGGGCCTGCCGAGTTCGTTCGCGTCATGAAGTTCTTCAACGCACACTACCTGGGTGACGACCTTCCGGCGTGCATGAAGACAGAGTTCGTCGAGAAAGAGGCCGAGGCCACGCGATTCGTGGCCGCATTGTTGGGAGACGGATGATGGGAGACATGCCTAAGTACAGACAGATGCTTCACGAGATCAAAGAAGCGCTCGAGCAGCGAGACGCGCTTGAACAAGAGCTTGGCTCGATCAGAGCAACGCTTGTCGTCAACTTCGGCAAGGATGGTCGCAAGCTATGCGGCGTCGAAGTCGAGCATGAGCGCTTGAGCACGCACGGGTTCATGGTCGAAGTGCTCGAGCTGCTGAGCGCCGCGCCGATGCATACCGCATTGAAGAAGCTGGCCGAACGATGGCGCTACAACGCCAAGTGTCGCGATCCCGGCTTGTCAGAATATGATTCGACGATCGCGGCGCTTAATGCGTGTTCCAGGGAACTCGAGATGACGCTGGCCGAGCCACACATGCAGCACGTCGTCTGCAACACGCCGACGGTGACGCTTGATACCACGGGCGCGCAGGACGTCACGGTGCGCAATAGCTGGAACACACATCGCACGTTCGAGCACGAACTTCTGTTCGGCCACTCTGCGGGCAAGCCCTTTTCATGCTTCGACGAGTGTGTACCCGAAGAAGTGAAGATCGAAGTTGGGAGTCGAATCAAGGGCGGCTATTACAAGCAATGATCACGCCCAACAAAGACGACTACTATGTTCATTTTGACTGCGGGTGTGTCGCCGTGATGCACGCGCCCGCGTACAGATCGCGCTCGCTTCACTGCCCCGGCGGTCATTGGCACGAGACAGCCGAGGTGCGCGAGATGTGGGCGATTGCTCGCGAGGCGATGAACAAAGACTTCGCGCGAAGGAGCGCTCTCAATTGAAGAAGGCTCCCGTCAAGTGGACCGACGACGGCGGCATCTGGCATGACCAGCCGCACTACTGGACGCCATCGCATCGTTACTGGTGACGGCGCGACAAGCGCTTGGTGCTCACCGGACGTCATCGACGATTCAGGAGGAAGCGACACCGATGACCGATCCCGACCCAGAGCTGCTCGAGCTCGCCTGGGAGTTCCTCGCGCAAGAGTGGGAGGTGCTCCAGAAGATGTGTGCCATCGCCGCGCGCAAGGACCGCCTGCGTCGCGACACGTGGGAAGAGGCGATGAGCGAGGTGGCTCTGCGCTTGCCTGAAGTGATGTGGAGCTATGATCCCACGCGTGGCCGATCGCTGCGCTCGCACGTGATCGGCAACATCAGGTGGTACCTCTACAAGATGTTCGTCTCTGAAAGAGACGGCCGAAACGTCGACCGAGCGAAGCGCGGGTTCGAGGTCATCGCCCAGGAGCGAGTCTTAGTAGTGCTCGACGACAAGTCGGAACTTTTTGACTGGGACGAAGTACAATATGTCTTGGATAAGCTTCATCCCTTTCATGCCAGCGTCCTCAAGCTGTACTACATGTCGGGTCTCACCTACGAAGAGATCGGCGGCGTGCTCGAGTGCAGCAAGAGCGCCGCTCGCAAGAGAGTGATCGAAGCGCTGACTATCGCGCAGGAACATGCTCGTGGCCTCGACGCAAGAACGGCTGACTAAGCTTCGCGCGCGCTACCGCGCATTGCTCGAGCAGCTCGATGCCGCCGAGACTCCGCAGAAACGCAACGAGCTGACGGCGCGAAAGAATCAAGCATTGCGAGACATTCAAACCGTCGCCGCGTTCGTGCGGCAAGAAGAACTTGACCAAAGGATAGCCAATGAGCGCGCAGCACCATGAAGCCCACGTTCGTCGTCCGAGCGAGGACATCGATCCGGAGACGATGCAGATGCTCAACGAGCTGATGGCTCGCATCAACGAGTACGACGGGCAGATTCGTCAGCTCCCGGACTCGACTGACCCGGAGTCGGCAATCCGCCAGCTTGCCGCCGAGCGCAACGAAGTGCAGCGCGAGTACGATGAGCTTGCCGCCGACGTTCGCCGCGGCCGCACCGTTCGTGACCTCGATGGACTCCGCGCGCAGGAAGACGAGCTGACCGCCGAGCGCGATCAACTCGTGCTCGCGCAGAATGCGCCGTTCACCGGCAGCGCTCCCGAGGCGAGCGGTGGCGAGTCGGCCGTTCCTGAAGGTGTCATCGACAGCAACGGACCGCACGCGCGAGTATGATCACCGTCGAGTGCCTCATGTGCGGGCAGGAAACGGACTACTCGGGCACGCTCAATGACATGCTCGACGTCGTCTGCCCGCACTGCAACGTAAGAACTAGAATAGTGGCGACGCCTCTCAACGTGGAGCCGCCGGAAGACAACAGAAGCTCCTTCCATGGCTCGACAGCTCACGTCAGGTCGCTTTCTTAGCCAAGCGCTCTGCGACCGAATGAAAGAGCTGGCCGGACGCACGCCCGCTCAGCTGCTCGATCTAAGCGACGAACTTCGCCTCGCCAAGTGCACCATGGACGACGTGTCCATGATGTACGACATGACGAAGAAGGCGTACGAGCTCGCCGATGAGGGAAGCGAGCAGCAGGCGGCGGCGCTCAACGCGACGATACAAGTTGGCGCGATGGTGCGAGAAGTGGCCGAAGAGATCGGGTGCGTCGCGGGACGCGCTGCAGGCGCGATGGCAGCGGCTCGGCACTTCATCGGCGTACAGAACGTCGGGTTGCTCGTCGCGCAGATGATCACCATCGTCAACGACGAGGTGAAGAGTCCCGAAGCTCAGCGGCGCATTGCTCAGCGCTTGAGCGAAGTGCACATCCCGGACAACGGCAATCGCGGCACCACGATCACGCCCGACATGGAAGCCGCGCAGATGGACGACAGCATTCCGCGCATTGCGTACATTCAAGAAGAGGATGTAGCATGACCCCCCCCAAACCAAAACACTCCTGCTCACCCTGCTCGTGCTCGTTGGCTCAGCCTCCGCGCAGCGACAGCTTAGGTAGCGGCTGACGGCAAAACATAACCGAACCAATCATCACCGGATTTTGACCAAACCCACGCGGGTTCCCAGAAATGACCAGAACAAAAACATCATTCACGACGCTGTTCGCGACAGCCATCCTGTCGCTGCTGTGCGGCCACGCTCACGCCCAGCTGGCAAGCAACCTGGTTTCATATTGGTCGCTCGATGAAGCCAGCGGCAACGCGATTGACGCGCATGGGGCGAATGACCTGACCGACACCAACACTGTCGGTTCTGCCGCTGGAAAGGTCGGCAACTGTCGCGACTTTGAGAAAGATGCGAATGAATATTTTTCAATCGCCGACAACGCTGGCCTGCGCACAGGCGACATTGACTTCTCTTTTGCCGCATGGGTGAAAATGGAGTCCAAAAACTCCTTCCCCCAAATTCTTAGCAAATGGGGCGGGAGTGGCGATGCCGAATACGCGCTTGGCTACGAATCTGGGAGCGACCGACTTTCTTTTTCGGTGTCCTCTACCGGAAGCAATACGGTGACGGCTGTTGCTAACACCCTCGGCTCTCCATCCACCGGAACATGGTACTTCGTGGCTGGCGGCCACAATGCGACCACGAACGAAATCTGGATTTCCGTAAACGCTGGAACACCGAACACGACTTCACACTCAGCAGGTGTTGCTGTTGGCGCTGCTCCATTCCTTATTGGCGAACTGGGCGGCTTCGTTGGCCTGGCAGGCGGTGAGTGGGACGGTCTTATTGACGAGTTGGGGTTTTGGAAGCGAGACATCCGCAGCGACTTGTCGGAGTTGTACAACGCCGGGTCTGGACGGGACTACGACTACATCATCAATGGGCCTTCATTCGCAGCCGGCACGCTATCTCTAGTATCTAAAGCAAACACCAGCATTACGGGCTCTTGGACCGCCGCTACCGATGGCGTCGGAACTGTCACCAATCAGTTGCAAATCGACGATGGTGGAGGATGGGACGACGTAACTGGCGCGACTAGCAGTCCCGGCACGGCGACGGGGCTGACCGACGCCACCGAATATGATCTTCGCGTTGCCTACATCGACGACAATGAAACGGTTTACAGCAACACGGTCACGGTCACGACCGAGGCCGACCCGACGCTCGTTGCTACTCAGATTACGCTTGTCGCCCAAGGCACAACCACAGCCACGCTCTGCGCTCATCCGGTCGGCGGCATCAAAAGCGATTCGGCAACCTATCAGTGGTATCGGTCAACCACTCAAGGCTTCACGCCGGGCGGCGGCAATATCATCAGCGGGGCGACTTCGCGCACGATCTCTGAGACAGGACTAACTAGCAACACGCTGTATTACTACGTGCTGCGGGCGACCAAATGGGGTGTCACAGTTGACTACCCAGAGTTCGACGTTCTCACTCGTGGGGCCGCGGTTGGCCTGCCAGTTGTGGACGACACCTCTGGCACAAACGGCGTGAACAACACGCTGGCCGGAACCGTCACCTGGAATCATACGTGCAGCGGGACGAATCGCGGGCTGTTCGTGTCGCTACATCAAGTCGTCGATCCGGGGGTTCCGGTCACTGCTACTTATGGCGGCGTTTCGCTGGTCCCGTTCGCTTGGCGGGCTTACGGTGGCGGCGTTTTCAACATCTTGTTCAAGCTTGTGAATCCGCCGCTGGGTGAACATGCGATCGTCGTCAACTGGGGCCACGTCGAGGGCGGTTATCAGCCGGTGTTCTCGGCGATCTCCGTAAAGGATTGGGACACGATTGCGCAGCACGGTCAGATAACGATCTCGCCTTCCAGCACTGGCGATCCCGTCTCGCTAACGCTGAGTGATTATGAGGCTGGCGACCTTGCTTTAGGCATCGCCACTGCTGGTGCAAATCTCTTGGAAGGCGCTGGCATGGCGCTGGCAATTGAGCAGGCCAGTGAAAGTTCCGGTGCCTATACGTCTATCGTCACCGCCACGCAAGCGGGACTCTCTTGGACCGGCACTGGCGGCGGCGGTTGGGTGGTCGTCGGCATGTCGCTGAGTCCGGTTGGATCGGGCGGCACGCGACCCGTGCCGGCCATTGAGCGCTTCGAGGAGCGGATGGTTGGTGGTGCTGACGGTCAAGCCGCGGGGGCTATCACAGCCTACGACAACTGGCAACTCAACGAAGACCCGAATGAGGATGAAGTGACGGATGTGTGGGGTGAAAACGGGGATTACACCTTCTACTACGCCGGGACGAAGGTGCTTTACGACATCGGGGATTACCTCGGAGTCACGACCTACGACGAAGGGGCAACCAAACAGTTGTACGTTCGAGATCGGGCATACGAGCAGCCGACTGGGTACTTCATAGGTGGCAAGACTTGGGAAATTTTCACCGACTCAGCAACCGTTGACCATGCGAACACGAGCGATGCGAATGATTTGGTGATTGTTGAGGGACTGCGGGACACGCCGCCATACGCAGCAGACGGTCAGACCGCGCTGGAAAGCACAGCACTCAGCCGCGAGAACGCCTATCACCTGATGTCGCACCTGAATGGTGACATCCTGGGGATCGCGGCTCGCACTACGAAAAAGAACGAGCTAATCGCCAACGCCAAGAGCCACATGGTTCAGTGGTTCACGACCCGAACATGGGTTGGGGTGGACGAGCAATTCTCGCCCTTTATGGTTGGGCTGACCGCTGAGGCGCTGATTCGCCACCATGCAGTGACCAACGATCCTGAAGTTCTGCCACTCATCAAGGCCGCCTGCGACTATCTCTGGGACGACGCTTGGGACCCCGAAACTCTGGGGATGCTCTACCAGCTCAACGACGACGCGAGCCCCGAACAAGGCGGGCCGCGATACACGAGCGGTAGCCCTGTGCTCAACAACCTCATCGCCAAAATGTATGCCTGGGTCGCCGTCCAAACCGGCGACCAAGCCCAGATGGATCGTGCCGAGTGGCTGTTTGCCGGTTCTGCGATCAACGGAGCTTACCTATACGGCAAGCAGTTCAATCAGGCGCATTGGCTCACGCTGGGTTCGACTGGCACGCTGGCCATGCGGGAAGAGTTTTATGAACCGGAGGCAGGGCCGCTTCCAAGCACGAACACCGGCGACCGCATGCGCAAACTACTGCGGCCATTCTGCCCGCCTGTCTTCCCGCGTCGTCGCCGTCGCAAGACTGAAACAGACACCGCAACTGCTGCTTAAACGAAAGGGTTGAACGATGAACCGAATGCACGGGTGGATCGCGGCTGGGATGCTAGCGCTGGCGCTGCTGGCCGCGTACGCCAGCGCAGTCACGCGCCAGCCTATCGCGCAGTCGGCTGCCGCGCAGGTTGCCATCCAGCGGATGAGCGCGAGCACCAGTCTCGCGATTCATACCGACTTGGCGTCGTGCGATGCGCTGGACAATCGAAACCTCGCCGCGTGCCGCATCAAGATTCCGGCCAGCGTCACCGCGATCGCGTTCTATGAGTGCGACACCGCCGACGGGACGTATACTGCTTCGCGCGCGTCGGACGGGACTGCGGCTGCAATCGCCACGACGGTGGCCGGCGACTGGTACGACTTCCCGGCGTCGACGTTCGGCGCGGCGTACATCAAAGTCGTGTCAACTGGCTCAACAGGCACGGCGATCATCGTCGTGAAGACTTAGACACAAATGCCTGACGACGCAGACGATCTCGGTCTCGCTCTCGAAGAAGAGTCTTCGACGAGCGTCTTCGTGTCGGTAGAAGACGGGCTCGCAGTGGCACTCGACGAGTCCGCTCTAGGCTGGCCGACCACTCATGACGTGCACGTCGTCTTGTTCGACGTCGAGATCGTTCGCTAGGTCGAGGAGTACAATACTGTCATGTTGCAAGCCGAACTCCCGAAACTCGAAGTCGGCGTCCAGTCATTTCGCTGCGTGAAGACGAACGACGGCGAGGCACATCCGTTCGAGATCGTCGAAGGCGGCGATGGCTTGCCGGTGACGATCACGCAGTTCGATGAGAAGACCGGCGTCGCGCTCGGCCAAGTGGTAACTTACCCGGACCCGTAGCATGAAGATCAAGACTCTCGTACGTGGTTCGGACGGCTCTCGCGAATACGAAGCGGGCGAAGTTCTCGAAGGAGACTCGCAGCACGCGCGTGTTCTTCTGTTCAACAACCTGGCCGAACCTCTCGACGAGCAAGCGCAGCGCATCTTCGACGAGATGAACGAAATGACGGAAGAAGAGTGGGAAGCCAGCCCGCTCAAGTCACATGCGCACTGGGATCGCGGCGACGAAGAGCGCGCCGCGGCTGCTGCGCCCGAGCCCGATCCGGTGCCACCCTCTCGAAGGAAGTAACGATGCCCTTGACGAATGCAGGCCGCGATCACATCGCGGCGGTGGTGCACGGATTCTCGGGCACCGCGTTCAACAACGCGAACGCCTATCTCGGTGTCGGCGACAGCTCGACGGCGTTCGCGGCCGCGCAGACCGACCTCCAGGCGGCGTCGAACAAGCTTCGCAAGGCGATGGACGCCACGTACCCGCAACAGGCAGCGAACGTCATCACGCTGCAAGCCACCTTTGCGTCGGGCGATGCCAACTGGGTATGGAACGAGTTCGGCACGTTCAACGCGTCGAGTGCAGGCACGATGCTCCAGCGCAAGGTGAGCGCGCTCGGCACCAAAGCGTCGGGCCAGACGTGGCAGTTTCAAGTCGTGCTGACCTACAGCAACCCGTAAGGGTAAGCATCTTGTGCCATCGCAGGGACCATACAGTCCCGCCAGCATTGTAAATAACAATACTGGCGGATTGACCAACTGCCCTTGGGTCAATCCTTCCAACGCTGGCGCGTCAGACAACGCGTATGCCGAATCGGGAGTATTGCCCGGCGGCGGCACGTTCAGCAACCTATCTGACTTTCTAGTCGCCACTGACTTTGGCTTCACAATTCCAACGAATGCCACAATCGATGGCATCTTGGTCGAAGCCGAAGTAAGCACCGACACGACGGGTGATGTCGTTCGCTTTCGCGCGAATCTCAAGAATGTTGGCGGTGGCAATCGCGACAAGAACCCGTACACAGTTCCAGGAAGCGACACGTATGAGTCTTTCGGCGGTGCCGCAGACTTGTGGAGCTCGTCGGCTATATATTCAGGAGTGAACTCAAGCACTTTTGGTGTTCAGTTTCAGCTCGCGTCTATTGCCGCTGGCGGTGACGCGCTGAATTTCCCAGTCAAGTGCGATCACATTCGCATAACGGTGTACTACACCGAAGCGACTATCACCAACAAGAACGCCGCTGACTCGCTCGATGTTCAATTCTCCAGTGAGGCAGGTTCGCCGCGCTTCATAGATGCAGATGCAGACACGCTGGCGAGCGCAATCAGTGAAGCAGAAGTCGCGACAGTCAAGCCGTCTTCGACTGATTCGCTGGCAGTTGCTATCACCGATGCTGGTGCATTCATCGCAAAGCCGGTGTCGACCGACACACTATCTGTCGCACTGAGCGAAACGGAAGACGTGACAGTAGGGCCGCTCGACACCGACACGCTCAATGTAGCGATCAGCGATGATCAGGTTGTTGGCATCGACGGGCTCTTCACCAGCACCGACGCGCTCGCTATATCGCTCAACGAAGTAGAGTTTGCCGGATCATTCACGCCCGACAGTGACAGTATCGCCGTCGCGTTCAGCGATGAAGATACCGACTTGCTCATCACGACGCACAAGTCGGCGAACGACACAGTGTTGTCTGAGATTAGCGACGAGTTCGGTCATGACTTTGGACGCGTCGAGACTGACACGTTGTCTGTCGCGATCACAGAGTCGCAGCTGGCGACCGGCATCTTCGCTGAAGCGGATACGCTAGCATCATCGATGGCCGAAACAATGCTCGCGATCGAGCGACATCCGGACACTGAATCGCTCGCCGTCGCGATCGCTGACGCACCGCTGACCGGCATCACCGTTCACAACGACGATGCGCTCGGCGTGCGCATCGGCGATGCAGCCGTGTACGGCGTCATCATCTTTGAGGACGATGCTGACATCGACGTCGCGATCACTGAGACGCTCACGTACGAACGCGCTTGGATTGTATTCGACGCGATCGACGTCACAGTGACCGAGACTCACACTACAAGCGTCGATGCATTCGGTGGCGACTTCGTCAACGTTCGACTAGCCGATATGCCGCTCGCGACGCGCGCGCTCGGTGACGCGGACGCGCTGGCTGTCGTGATCGTCGATGTCGGTACGGCAGTCGGAACCACGCACGGCACAGACGCGTTGGCGGTTGCAATCGCGGATGTCGCCACCGACGAAGAGATTCCGTTTGTCAAGACGCAGGGCGATGCTCTGTCTGTCACACTCCCCGAAGCCACGGCCATCGCTCGAGAGACCGCAGCCACTGACGCGATGGCCGTGGCGATCGGAGAGGTTTGGTCGACTCAGTATGTCGCATTGGCTGGTGCGGACACGCTCGCTGTTGCACTGAGCGAGTTGGCTGCGGTTTCGCGCGAAGTGACGACAGCTGATGTGCTTGCTCTCTCGCTGGCCGAAGCCACCACGCCGCTCACGCTGAGACTTGTCGGCATCGATGCGCTCGGCATCGCGTTCCAATACGAGACGCCGATCATCTTTACTGCCGGTCCTGTCGTCGACTCGTTTATCTTCGAGTTCGTCGCGCCGGTCGTTGAAGCTGACCTCGAGCTCGCGCAACTGTTCAATGCGGATGTGATCTTGCAGGGACCAAGAAAGCGTCTCTAGAGTACAATAGATCGTAGGATGGACTACATCAAGCGCGGCGACGATTTCCAGTTCCTCGCCAAGTCGGTGCACAGCCGTCGCACGCAAGCACTCCTGCCATCGGCAACGGTGGCGTGGCGCTTGATCACGAAAGGTGGCGCGGCGTTAGGAGCCGGAAGCACCGGCAACATGACGCAGTATGATGTCGACAACAATCATTTCGAAGCGTTTGTCCCGCGCGCGCTCACGGCCACGCTGGACAAGTATGGTCAGTATGTCCTCGAGATCGTCGTCACCAATTCCGGCCTCCAGACCACCAAGCAGATAGAGCTCACCGCTGTGGATGTCGTCCCAGCGGTCGCACCATAGGAGAAGCAGCGTGGAAGCGAACATCGAGGCCTTCATCGCCGGCGAGGGCAACGCCGTTACGTTCAGCCGGAACGAGACCGACCATGTCTTGTGCGTTGCGCGCGTGGGCGAAGAGGGAGCAACGTACGAAGGTGTCGGCAATACACCGTTCGCCGCGTTGTTCACCGCCGCGACCAAGGCACAGCAAGAGACGACGCGCAGTGCGAATCCTCATCTCGAGCCATGATCGAAGACGCACAGATCATCGAGTGGTTGCTTCGCTACGGCTATCTTCCCAAGGAAGAAGCTCTCGGCGCCGCATTGACTCTTCAAGACAATGTCGTGCGCGATGCCGTTGCTCATGCGCAAGAGTTCGGCTTCTATCCGCTCAACGCAATCTGCATGCTGCGTCACGGGCGTCCATTGACTTCCGACGGCGACATTGGACCGGCCACTCGAGAGCTCTTCTCGCTCGAGCGCTGCGAGGTCCCTGACTTCGGCTCGATGAGCGGACGCGGTGGTGGTGGAAGCTGGCCGATCCTGTGCCAGAAGAGCGGCATCAAGATGTTCGTCGACTTGACGAACTGTCCCGTACGCGAAGCATGGCCGCAGATACTCGTCGACGTCGTCGAGGCGTATCGTTTGATGGGTCTGCGAGTCATACAAGTCAACTCGCTCGCGGAGTGCAACGTCCATGTGTACTGGCGCTCGTTCTTCGGCGGCACCATCGGGTTGGCCGAATTCAACGGCCGCACTTGCGTCGACCGCGTGTTCTGCTCGATGAGCATGTCGTATCGCGGTGAGAATCGCGGCCTGTTCAAGCACGAGTTCGGACACAACTGCAACTTGAATCACACGCGCGGCGGCACGATGAACCCGTACATCATCGCCGAGCAACACCCGAGAGCATTCTGGACTCCGGGCGATCCCAGCTATTCAACACTTGTTCGATACTTCGATGGCATTCCAGTCGGCGAGCCGGGCCCGGGCCCGGGTCCGGGTCCGGGTCCGGGTCCGGTCGATCCGCCGCCGCCACCGCCACTGCCCACACCTGAACCACGTCCGCGCCGTCCGCTGTTGGACTGGTTGTGGAAATGGTTCTCCACTTGAGAGGCTCATGACATGACGAAGGCGATTCCGTCCGAAGGCAACGCAGGCGTTCGTGAGAACGTCGCGCAAGCACGTGAACTGCTGGAGAAGATTCTTTCCTTCGGCCCGCAAGTTCCTGAGTTCACGAATCACATCCAGGTGGCCGGCACCGAGCTAATGGCCGCGAAAGAGATGGTAAGCAAGCACTTCGGTCTCGGTCACCAGACGATCACGATCACCATCGAAGAAGTCTGCGAGCAAGATCAAGAGTGCAAGCGGCTTGTCGAGCGCATTGAACAGCAGACGGGCGTCAGCGCCGGCGATCGCAAAGGCTTCCGGGACATTTTGACGATGCTGCTCCAAAACCCTGCGCTCATCACGCTGCTGCTGAGCTGGTTCAAAACGACCTGAGCTGCAAAGCGACGCGGCGCGTGTTGGTGACTTGACATTAGTTTCTCTGGAGGCTCACATGAGATCGCTGCTGTTCTTGTTGATCGCGACGTCGGCGCTTGCGCAGGTGCCGCCGACTGTTCCGTCGTCGCCGCCGACCGAGGCGACGCGAGTCTACCCGTCGAAGTCCGAGCTTGCAGTGGCCGTGCTTCGCTCGCGCGAGGCGAAGAGCCAGTGGCGAGTCTTTGCGATCGACTTCGACCAGCGAACGTTCGTTAACGTGCAGCCGGAAGTGATCGAAGATGGCATGACCTGCGTCATTGAAGGACCAGCCGGGTCTCAATGTGCAGTCATGCGCTTCGGTCCTGACGGCACGCAGAAAGACACGAACGTCATCGTGCTCGGCGGCGCTCGGCCACCTCCGAAGCCGCCGGTGACGACCCCGGAGAACCCAACAAACCCTCCTCTACCCGCACCCGGGCTTCCGCTGACCGGGATGCGGGTTCTCATCTTGGAGGAGCGGAACCCCGCATCGCCTCTCCCTCTGACGCTCCAGCGAGCGCTACAGTCGCGAGAAGTCCAAACGTATTTGGACATCAAAGCGCTCAACTCGGACGGGTCCCGCCGATGGCGCCGGCTCGACCCAACGTCGTCGCTGGCCAACCTATCTCCCGAGTGGCAAGCCCTCCGAGCGGCGGTGCCAACTACTATCGACCAGCCTCAGGTGGTAATCGCGGGCTCTTCGGCTGGCGGCGTTGAAACCGTTGCGTTCGTCGGACCGTATCCCGACGACGAAGCGAAGGCGCTTGAGTTATTCAAGAAGTACGGCGGCTAATGTCGATGAACGCAGCAGACGAGCGAGCCAGCGAGCTTGAAGCGGCGGCCGAGAGATTGGCCTCGGTCAAGCTCGCATCGGACGAGCTGAGGTTCGCGCGCGAAGAGCGTCGTGAGAAGCGAAGAGAGACTCGAATCATCATCCTGGGACTGTTTGTCGCGCTGCCAGGAATCATCGGAGCTTGCGTCGGCGGCGCGAACATGGTCAAGTTGGACACAACGCACGACTTGGTGAACAGTCGAATGACTGAGCTGCTGGAGATAGTTGGAAAGAAGAGTCACGCAGAAGGCGTCGTCGAAGGCCGAAACACGAAAGGCAAGTAGCATGGCAAGCAAGATCATCACGGCACTGGACATCGATCCGCGCATCCAAGTCATCACCGACGACAACTGGCGCGATGCCGTCGTGCCGCCGTCGTCAACCGGCGAGGAGTGGTCGGCCACCGGATACGTCCCGCGCGACGAGCATGCGCAGCCGTACGGCGCGGTCGTCGGAAGCACGACGATCCCAGCTTGGGTGATGAGCCAGTACGGGACGCGTCAAGCGCGCAAGGAACGGATGGCCGAGCTCAAGGCCAAAGGCATGCGCGTGCAGGACATCTTGCAGCGCGCCATCGAGCGGACTGGCAAAAATAAGTACGTCGGGCTCAACCAGAACCCAACAAACTATTGTTGGACGTACGGGCTGATTCACCAGATCATGGCCGAGCGTGAGATGAACGGCGAACCGTTTCTTCGCTTGTCGCCCTACAGCGTCGCATGCATCGTCAAGAACTTTCAGAATCAAGGCGGCTGGGGCACGCAAGCTTGCCAACAGATCATCAAGGACGGCGTGGCGACAGAAGAATTCTGGCCAATGGAACGGCCCGGCATGAGCGCGTCCGAGCGCAGCGCGGCTAACATGAACGCGATCCGCAACGGCCGCCAGTATCTCCAGACGTCGCGTGCGAACGCCGCGCTGAAGAAGGTGACCGAGTACTGGGAACTTAAGCCGCGCAGTTGGGAAGAGAAGGCCGCGTGTCTCTGCATTCCGCATCCGGTCGCGTCCGGCTACAACTGGATGGGTCATGAGCGCTGCTCAATCGACTTGTGCGAATTGTCGAACGGCGACGAAGGCTGCGTTGACCAAGATTCGTACACGCAAGACGGTGGACTCGACCTGAAGATTCTCTCGTCCAGTCGTGGGGCCGCGGACGACCAGGTGGTCGCACTCGTGTCACAGCCCAGCGACGTTTAAGTAGGAGGCTCTCGTGAAGTTTGTATTGTCACTGCTGCTCGTGGCGCTGTTCGTCGGCGACGCGAGCGCATTCTGCGGCGGTCGAGCTCGTGCTCGTCGCGCTGCTCGTCGGTCGTCTGTTTCGTCGATACAAAGCGCTCCCGTCGGCGCGTGCCATGGAAGCGCATGCAATTTCCGCTGAAGTGTTTGCCAGTCGTGAGCCGGGCGTCGGGCAGGTAGGGAGGCAACTTCTTAGCCTGCCCGACGTCTTTATGGAGCCTTGAAACGCAATGCACATCGAAGACATCGTGAAAGCTTTTGTCATCTATGTTGCACCGTTCGTCATCTGGACGATGACGATGCTTGCGCAGGTGCCGGTGCTCGAGCCTGGACTCGTCCAATTGATCGGCAACGGTCTCACGATCGTTGTGCTCGCTTGGTACGTCGTGTACGACGTGCGGACGCGGACGCCGGCGATGATCACGGCTTTCAAGGAAGAGCAGGCTGAAGCGCGCAAGATGGCGACTGCTCAGCTGATGGCTTTCGCGATCGAGCAGAACGCGCAACGAGCAGCTGCCGAGGCAGCATTGGACAAAGTGCGCGCTCTGTTCATGCAAGAGCAAGCACAGATGCGCGAAGCGTTCTCTCGAGAGCATTCGAAGATTCACGAGCACTACCGCGAAGAGCTAGCCGACTATCGCGCCATGGTCAGCGACCTCATGGGCAAATTTCGCGACGCGGTCCACGACGTACGCGGCGTGGGTCAGCAAGTGGTCGGCGCGGCCGATCTAGCGGTGAAAGAAGTGTCCAAGAAGCTATGATGCCGCTCACGCCAGCATGGTTCCCGCTCAAGCCGCATCCGGTGCAGTCGGATTTGTGGCGCACGAGCTCGCGCTTTGTGGCAGTATATGCGGGCCGTGGTTCCGGCAAGACGCTTCTGGCTCGTCGACGAGTGGTGCGCTTCCTCAACGTCAAAAAACCTTGGCCGGACCCGATCTACTTCTACGCGCTTCCAACGCGCGACCAAGCGCGACGCGTCGCGTGGCCGGCGCTGAAGGCTCTCGTGCCCAAGCATTGGCTGACAACGGAACCGAGCGAGAGCGAGATGAGCATCTCGACGATCTTCGGCTCAAAGCTCTACCTTGTCGGGATGGACAAGCCGCAGCGCATCGAAGGCAACCAATGGGATGGAGGCGTCATCGATGAATCTTCTGATCATAAGCCAAAGTCATTCGATCTCAGTGTACGACCGGCGCTCTCTCATCGCAATGGTTGGTGCTGGCGCATTGGTGTCCCAAAAAGAACTGGCTGCGGCGCGATTGACTTTAAAGAGTGGTGCCTTGACCGAGCAGAAGCAACTTTCACGTGGCCGAGCGAAGACATCCTGCCGCCCGAAGAGATTGCTGAAGCGCAGGCGCAGCTAGACCCGCGGGATTTCAACGAGCAGTATCGAGCGAGTTGGGAGACTGCATCCGGTCTCGTGTTCCACGCGTTCTCGGATGTCTTGAACGTCAACCCGAAAGTACAATACAACCGAGACTTGCCGCTTCTCGTCGGGTCGGACTTCAATGTCGATCCTATGGCGTGGGTGGTCGCGCAGCAGTTCGGCCCTGAGATGCATGTGCTCGATGAGCTCTTCCTTCGCAACTCGAATACGCAGCTCGCTCTCGCGGAATTGCACCGTCGCTACGCGAGTCATACTGCGGGCGTTCGCTTTTACGGCGATGCAACAGGACGCGCGCGCAAGACTTCCGCGACGGAATCCGACTACGTGCAGATCAGAAACTTCGCCGGCTTCAAAGATTCGAAGGTGTTCTATCCGCGGGCGAACCCGGCGGTGGCCGACCGATTCGCCGCAACCAATGCGATGTTCTGCAACGCAGCTGGCGTGCATCGTTTGTACATTCATCCGCGATGCAAGAATTTGATCAAAGACCTCACCAATCGGGCGTACAAGCCTGGGAGCAACGAGCCCGATGATCATGGCGACGTCGGTCACATAACGGACGCGCTTGGTTACCTGATATATTGGCTGCACCCGCTGCACGTGAAGTTGTTCGACAAGGCGCCCGAAGTCAGGATGATTCAGTAAAATACGCATGAGTCTACTCAGCTCAATCCGAAGCTTCATCGGTCGTCGTCCGGCGATGTCACTTGACCTCGATCCCGGCGTCGAGCCTCATGTCCCACGCGTCGAGTGGACCGGCCCGCAGTCGGGCGAGCGCATCGGAATGGAGGGCTCGCTTTCGAAGCAGCACGATCTTGGTCTGAACTTTTACAAGAAAGTTCGCAAGATTCGTCGCGACCCGACGATCAAGCTTGCGCGTGAATTCGCCGTCGCTCCGTTCCTCGCGGCCAAATGGTCCTACGATGCGGATGACACCGCGCCCGAAGGAGCAAAGGAACTCGTCGAGAAGGCGATGAACAAAGTGCGCAACACTCTGCTGCGCACGTCGGTCCTCGGCTGCATCGACTACGGATGGCAATCGTTCGAGAAGATATGGGTCGATGGACCCGACGGTCATTGGGGCTTCGAGCTCAAGCCGCTGATGCCCGACATCACCGAGATCATCGTCGACCCGAAGACCGGCAAGTACGTTGGGCTCGAACAGAACCCACTGACCATCGGCGGCGTGCGATTCGGGTTCGAGGACAAAGTGTTCCTGTCATCGAACAATGCAGTGCTCATCAACATCGACGTCGAGGGCACGGGTTGGTACGGTGAGCCCGTCATGAAGGCGCTCGAGCAGCTGTGGGATGAGCAGCAAGGTATCCAGAAATCCGCGCGCAAGTACGATGCAAAAGTGGCCGGATCACACTGGGTCGTGTATTACCCGCTCGGCGTGTCGAAACTGAACGGTCAAGACGTCGACAACGGCGAGGTGGCTGCGACGCTCATCAAGAACATCGAAGCCATGGGCGGCATCGCGATTCCACGCTCGGTCGTTGAAGTCACTGACTCGCTGAACGCAGCGGCAGGCAACAACGAAGCTCTCATGTGGAAGGTCGAGCTGCTGTCCGACGAGGGCAGCGGGCAGGCGCCGTTCCTCGAGCGATTCAAGTATCTCGACACGCTGAAGGTGCGCGCGTTCGGATTCCCGGAGCGAGCGATGCTCGAGGGCCAGTTCGGCACCAAGGCGGAAGCCGAGGCGCATGCCGACTTGGCGCTAGTCAATCTCGAGTGCAAGCACGAGATGTACTGCGAACAATTCAATCGGCAACTGGTCGAGTCGTTCCTCGAGTACAACTACGGCCCGGAGTGCTGCGACTGCATTCGAATCAAGCCGGCACCGCTGGCCGACCGTGACAAGGCGATGCTGACCGAACTATACAAGCTGCTGCTGGCCAGTCCCGAAGCCTTCGCTGCGGAGCTGCCCAGCATCGATCTCAAGGCCATACGAGATCGGATCGGGGTCCCGGAAGCCGCCTTCGTGCCGACATACCAAGACGACATGACAGCCTTGGATGGCTTCGAGGAGCCTCTCATGGAGCCATTCGATGTCGTACAGTAGCGTCGATGACCTATACAACTTGTTCGGTCGCATCAACATTCGCAAGTGGGCCGATCTGGACAACCACGGCGACGATGATACCATCGACGCTCGCGTCGCGTGGGCGCTCGAACAAGCGAACGACGAATTGAATTCTCGCCTGGCTCGTAGTCCGTACCAGTTCCCACTCACGGGAACGATCCCACCGATCGTCAAGCGCGTCGAGGGCTATCTGGCGGCGATGTTGCTCAACGAAGGCCGGTCGATCACGGATACGGACGAAGACGTCGGTGACCTGAAGAGCATCGCCAAGCGAGTCATGGCGTTCGTCAATGGAGTGAAGCTAGGTACGATACAGATCACCGGGATCACTCCGGTCGTGGCTGCGACTGAGATACCGTTCGCCGTGAACGACTTCCCGCAGGTGCGCTTTCCGGCCACTGAAGAGACGTGGTATGATTCGTTCTATCGCGAATGGGAAGGGTGGGACCTATGAACATCATCTTGCTGTTGATCTTGCTTCTCATTCTCTTCGGCGCTCTCCCCGCGTGGCCACACTCGCGCGGCTGGGATACGGACCGAGCGGCCTCGTTGGGGTGCTGCTCATTATCTTGATCATCTTGCTCGTGCTGGGGAGAATATGAGTCACTTGACACCAGAAGCAGAGGAGCGCGTCGCACTAAAGGTTGCCATGGCCGAAGTGCGATGGCGCTACGTCGACCAGCTCATGAAGACGTGTTTCGCAGGTCTCAAAGACCTCGCGCTCGTCGGCGTGTCGCTGTACACGATACAGGTCCAGAGCGTGAACTCCGGCAAGCTGGACAAAGCCGCAGCAGTAGCCGAAGTCGCCGCTGCCGAAGCGTCGGAAGCAAAGACGACGCTCAACGCGAGCATCCTTGAGCGTCGTGAGCAGATGACGGAGTTGGGAGCAAAGATCGACGCACATCCGATGGCCGCATCAGCGGCACCACCAGAATGAGTGAACAAGCAAGAGACGAAGATGGGAAGTTCGCGTCCGGCAGTGGTGGCGGTAGCAGCCACAAAGTGCCTCTGCCGAAGAACCCGAAAAAGATCACCATCGCCCACGCGCAGCGAGCGCTCAGCGAGATGGGCGGCGAGCTTGGTTCTGCATCGTTCGACGGGAACAGCGTGTCGTATCAAGTCAAGCTTCCCGGCGGCAAGAGCCAGACGATGAGCGTCGATGACTTGAAAAAATACGTGTACTCTCGTCGAGCGTCATGAGCAATCTCACCAAGTCGCCGAAACAGCTCGCGCGTCGCGGCCAAGCAGACATCGGCAAAGTCGAGCGGATCGCCGTCGCGGCTGCCTCGCGAGCCATGACGCGGGTGTGCCAGGCGGCGATCCGCAGCTTCTTGAGTCACAGTGAGTTCAACGCGCGCGGTGCGGTCATGAACGAGCTGGCTCCGGTGCTGGTCCGTGCCAGCGCCGTCATGCACGCCGCCGGCCAGCGGCGCAGCTTGCTGATGATGCGGCAAGCGTGCAGCAAGTGCGAGCGCGATGAGCTACGTCAGCGGCTCGAGCTCGACCTCTTCAGCACGGTCGAGAAGCTCGTCAAGAAGACTCTCAACGTCAACACGAACGTTCTGAAGCAGCAGTACGGGCCGGGCATCGCCAAAACGCTCGACAAATTTGCCAGCAAGGTCGAGACCAAGGTCAGGAAGAAAGTCGGCGAGCTCATCATGGCCGGCTCGCCGACGAAGCAAGCAGTTGAAGAGTTGCGCGAGATGCTCGACGACATGGGCGCCGGCGGCGTGAAGGAGACCGCGCTCGAGACGGTGTTTCGCACCCAGCTCCAGACCGCGTTCAATGCCGGACGCTGGCAAGAAGATCAAGACCCTGACATCCAAGAGATTCTCTGGGGCTACAAGTACGTTACCGCAGGCGATGACCGTGTGAGAGAATCACACATGGCATGGGACGGCGTCACGCTTCCGAAGGATCATGAGTTCTGGCTTACTCACTGGCCTCCCAACGGATGGAACTGTCGCTGCCAAGTGATTCCGATCTTCGACGAAAGAAAAATCGTCGAGCCCGACGAGGATATCATGCCCGACGAGGGTTTCGAGGGCAACGCTGGAATACTGTTCGGTGACTTCTCTCGACGCGCGACCAAGCCAGTCTTCTCCCTCGAGTACAATCCCGACCAACCACGCGACGAACGAGGCCAATGGGCTAGCGGGCCGAGCGGCGTCGTCAACACCGTGAAGCAGCTCGGCGGATCGACCGGCGCGCGACTCGTCAAGGACTCCAAGGGCAAGCAGTGGGTCGCGAAAGGCGGCGGCTCGCCCGGCCACGCCAAGAACGAATATCACGCCAACAAAGTGTACGACGCGATGGGCGTGTCCGTACCCGACTCGCATTTCTACCAACAAGAGCTTCACACCGAGTACAAGTCGCCAGGAGAGTACAAGCCATTGGCCGAGTTGAAGGGCGAGCAGCGAGAGCAAGCCCTGGCGACGATCCGCGAGCGCTTCGTGGCCGACGCGATGCTCGGCAACTGGGACGTCGTCGGCCAAGACGAAGACAACATTCTCGTTCACACGCTGGACCCGTCGGACGTGCTCCGAGTCGATAATGGCGGCACATTCGACTATCGCGCGCAGGGCGGCGACAAGGGCGACGCATGGAACGGTGACTTGAAGGAACTGGACACGATGCGTTCGGTGACGAAAGGGCCCGCCGGCAAAATTTTCAGTGAGGTGACCGACGAAGACATCCAGAAACAGGGACATGCACTCTTAAAGAAGAAGGACGAGATCATGGCGGCGGTGCCCGACAAGCACAAGGCCGTCATGGAGCAGCGGTTCAAGACGCTTGAGAAACGCATCGGCGCTGAGCCACCGAAGCTGAAAGAGACACATACATTTCACAAGGCGAAGTCGCTCGATGACAAGATCGCGAATCTCAAAGCGATCAAAGACGTCAAGCTCAATCCCATCCAGCTGAAGAAAGTCGCGCTGCTCAATGACGACCCGAAGCAACTAGTGTTGCCGAAGTCGTTCACGCCCGAGCAGATCGCGGCTGTCAAGGCGCACTTCGGTCACACGGGCGAGCCGAAGCTCGTCGTCGCCAGCAAGGCGCTCGAAAGCAAGATGAAGGAGCTCGGAGTCGCGAGCGCGCACGAACTGTGGCATGGTAAGCCGGTCACGCAGAGCGAGAAAGCGATCGCGGTCAAGCAAGCGAAGACGCCGGCTGAGAAGAATCACGCCGACGGGCTGAAGGTGGAGGCCGCGAAGCCGGCCACGCTGACGGAGGGTCAGAGCTACGCGGGTGACCCGAAGTTTGAGCGGCACAAGATCGAGAACGGTGCAAAGTATGTACTCAGATTGGAGAAGGGAAGCTACAGTACAGAAAGAACAGAAGAAGCTCTCCAGAAACTGACCAGCACAGAAAAGAAACACATCGATGCCTGGCAAGGCGGCGCGCAGAAATCCTACAGAGATTCAGAAGCGGCGGGCTTTGGCGACAAAGACCCAAAGGTGATCGCGATCAACAAGGGTCTTGACAAGTGCGCGAAGTTCGAAGGTGTGACTTATCGTGGCGTCATGCACATCAAGCCGGGCACGGAGTACTATGCGGCGTTGACCAGCGTCGGCAGCGAGGTTGAGTTCACGGCCAACGCTTGTTCTTCGCGAGACTCTGCGACAGCGGCAAGCTTCTCCGGCGGTGTTGCAGTGATGCGAATAGCTGGCCGAACTGGCGCGTGTATTGAGGACTTAGACAAGCACGGTGGTGACTTCAAAAATGAACACGAAGTCGTCCAGCGCGCGAAGACGAACTACCGTGTGGTGGGCGTATCGCACGACGTTGAGTTCAACCTATACAAGAATGTAGCACACGGCACGCGCAAAGTCGCCGTCGTGATCGACCTCGAGGAAATCGAGCCGACCGGCAAGGCGAAGCCGCTGATGCTCGCGAATCAACTGTTCATTGAGCTCGCGCTCGACAAGAGCGAGCCGCACGGGACGCGGTTCGTCGAGGACGAGCCGGAGAAGTTCATGGTGGTTCGTTGGTCTCCGGAAGCGTTGTTCGACGACGAAGCGTAGAGAAACTAGCGTACGCGAGGGGAGTACAATACTGACATGATCGAGGCCTTTCCGTTCAACACGGTGCTCTGCTTGGAGAACGGCGAGGCCCTCACGGCCACGTCAGACCCGCTCGAGTTCTGGAAGGAAGTGGCCCATGAAGGTGACTTCGTCAAGGACACCGGATCGAGTCGCATCAGCTTTCGGATCACGAAGGGCATGATGGACCACTGGCACAAGACCTTCGGCGAAATGTCGAAGGATGGACTGTCAGTGCCGGTCCCAGTCGAGCACACGCGCGACCCCGAGAAGCGTCGAGCGACGGTGGTCGAGTTCGCCCGCAAGCCGAACAAGCGCGGCCTGGATGCCCTGTACGCGCGAATCAAATTTCGCGACGCTGATTCGGCCAAGCTTGCGAAGACTGCGAACGTCAGCATCTTCGTTCCGAAGAAGGCGACGAACGGTCACGGCAAAGACTACGTGATGCCCATCGAACACTTGGCGCTGACTGACTACCCAGTGCTCCACGATCTGGAGCCGTTCCAAGCCATCGCTTTGTCGATGGTTTCTGAAGGAGACACCGAAGTGACGCTTCGCGAACTCGCAACTCAAGCCGGCATCGATCCGTCCATCACTGACGAGCAGCAGCTCATGCTCGCTCTCTCGCAAAAGATCGTTCAACTGAAAGGCCCGCCGCAGCAGCCGCCCGGTGCGCAGCAAGCCGGCCCGCCGCGTCCGCCAGCTTACGGGCCACCGCGTCCGGGCTTCGGCGCCAGCGCCAGCAAGGGCCAGGTGGCCGAAGAGTCGCAGCCGCTGACCGGCTTGCTGCCGCTGACCGGCTTGCTGCCGCTGACCGGCTTGCTGCTCAGCACGCTCAAGAATGCGCGCAAGGTTCAGCTCGACGCGCTCAGCGTCGGCGACGGCGCTCGCATCACGCCGGCTGTTCGCAAGAAGCTCGAGGAGCGATTCGTCACCGACGATGCTCTCGCTTTCTCGCACGTCGAAGGCTTCGACGACGGCTTCGAGGTCACGCTCGAAGCGTTGGCCGCGAACCCGCCGATCAATCGCGCCGGCAAGACGGGCGCCCAGTCTGGGATCGCGCTGTCGAAGGACGGCACCGAGTCGTTCGACAAGCAGGGCGCCGATAGCCCGCTTGTCAAGGACATGGAGTCGCGCAACAAGACCGGCGGCAGCAACCGCATGTACATGTAGCGCCGCGCTCGCGAGGCGGTTTGCTAACACATCTAGGAGACTACGCAGATGGCGATCAGCTCGTCCCTCACCAAGGGCAAAGTCCTCGGTGACATTTTCAAGTGGCTCTTGCACCCAGGCTTCAACCTGGTGAGCGCGAAGCTGGTCAACCCAGTCGCGGTCGTGCAGGCGCTCACGTCGCCGGCTGGTCTGCCCGTCAAGGCGAGCGGCGCGAACTACGTCATCGTTCAGGCGACCGACGAAGCCAACGCCATCGGTCTGTTGTACCACGACAAGCCGATCGCGCTCGCGGCTTCAGGCACGAGCGACTTGCTCTATCCATTCTTGATTCGCGGCCCGGCGCTCATCGACAAAGACGCGCTTCCGACTCACGACGTGGCCGCGACTCCAGTCGCGTACACGAATGCAACGCTGGTGACGGCGTATGCTGCTCGAAACATCATCGCGATGAGCGAGCCAACCAAGACCTCGACGCAGACCACCTAAGCAAACGGCTAGGTCGCGCGTCACACTCAGGATTCACTCAGGAGAGCCATCGAGATGCTGGACGTCTTCAACACGAACGCCTTCAACACGGTCAGCATGACCGCGGCCATCGAGAAGGCGCCGTATATGCCGAGTCGAATCGGCAAGCTCGGGCTTTTCAAAGTCAAGGGCATCAGCACACTTTCCGTCGCCGTCGAGGAGACGCAGGGCAAGCTGAGTCTTCTGCTGAACAAGGCTCGCGGCACTATGCCGATCACGATGCCGCCCAAGACGCGCAAGGTGCGAACATTCCCGGTCTTTCACTTCCCGGCGAATGACGCGGTGATGGCCGACGAAGTGCAGGGCGTGCGCTCGTTCGGCAGCGAGGATGCACTCGAGTCGGTCACGGCCAAAGTGAACGAGAAGCTGGCCGACATGCGGCAGAGCATGGAACTGACGCACGAGTGGCTGCGCATCGGCGCGATCACCGGCAACGTTCTCGACGGCGATGCGAGCACGGTGCTCTACAATCTGTTCACCGAATTCAATCTCACGCAGACGAACGTGAACTTCACCTTCACGTCGGGCACGTTCAGCGTTCGCGGGGCAGTTCTGACCGTCATTCGCGCGATGGAAGATGCGCTGGGCATGACGTCGTACACCGGTATAACGGCCATCTGCGGTGACGCCTTCTTCGATGCGCTCATCGCACATGCAAGCGTGGCCGGAGCCTACGAGAAGTGGCAGGTCGGCACGTCGCAGATTCCGATGAGCATGCGCGATCCGAACGAACAGCGCGAAGGGTTTACCTTCGCCGGCGTCGAGTGGATCAACTACCGCGGAACGATCGGTGGCTCGCGCTTCGTCGCGACTGACAAGTGCCGATTCTTCCCGACCGGCGTCAACGACCTGTTCCACGCGTACTTTGCGCCGGCCCCGTTCGTCGAGACGGTGAACACGATCGGCAAGCCGATCTACGCGAAGCAAGAAGTCATGCGGTTCGACGTCGGCGTCGAGCTGCACGCTAACTCCAGTCCGCTTCTCATCTGCACGCGCCCGCAAGTTCTCGTGCAGGGCACCGCGAACTGATGAATGATCACGGCCACTGTCACAATCGACCTTGGCCCGCTCGTTAAGTTCAAGACCGCCTTGGAAAATGACCTGAGGCGGTCGAGCAACAAGCACATCCGAGCGGCGTTCAAGAAATGGGCCGCTCGGTATCGAGCGTTCTTGCGGGAGCGATACAGCATCTTGTCTCGCGGCGGCGGCGAGTGGCCGCCTCTGGCGACGTCTACGCTGCTCGGTCGCCGCGGCTATCGAGCCGCTCTCAAGAAGGCGACCAAGAAAAAGAAGTTCGTCGCGCCCAAGGTCGCGATACTCATCGACACGGGAACACTCTTTGGTTCGCTCGATCCAGTGTTCAAAGGCAAGCCCGGCCAGTTCGAGCACGACATCGACTACGGCATCTCGGTGGGCTACGGTGGCAACGGCCCACACCCGAGCAGCCCAGCGCTGACAGTGCAGCAGATCGCCATGTTCCACCAGAAAGGTGGGCCGAGACTCCCGCAGCGCACAATCATCGTGCCACCTGACCAGATCACGATGGATGGCATGGCGAAGGACATGACGGAAGCGTTGATTCGCATGAGCAAGGAGACCGGCTGCTCATGAACGACGCGCCCGCTTTCAACCCGTTCACGCTCGTATACGACGCGCTGTGGGACCTCGCTATGCGCAGCGGCGATTTGCGCACCCGTGTGCGCGAAGGCAATCGCATCAGTTTCGGATCGCCGACAAACTCCAACCCGACCAAGCCGCAGATCGCCGCGGGAGACTTGCCGGAGCTCGTGCTCGTCGTGCGGTCGATGTCGGCCAACTTGCACAACACCAGTAGCGGCTCGATGTGCACGCGAGAGTACGCATGGCAGATCAGCGGCGGTGACTACCGATACAGTCAAACGCTCGCGCCGCTCGAGTGGGAGCTGTTCTGCGCGATGGCCGGATGGCGTAAGACTCTCACAGAGTTGCGCTGGCGCGATGTGGCATTCTGCAAGAAAATGACGCTCAACGGCGGGCAGACCGGGCTCAGCGACCCACAAAACAATCGAAACATCATTGGCTGGTCAGCGGTGTGGACTCTCAGCGTGGAGATGCACTTCAAGCAAGAGCATCTGGACGACGAAATAAAGGAAGATTGAAATGGGACTGCACTCAGGCAAGTGGGCCGCCGTCAACGGCATCAGCACCGTCCGGAGCTGGTCGATCAACGAGCGGCAAGCGCCCGCTCGTGGGATCGCCAGCAACACGGGCATGGCGCCCGTTCGCAAGAAGGGCGTGTTCTCGTGGGATGGGTCGTACAACGCGTACGGCGCGACGCCCGCGGCGATGCCCGGCCAGCTTTTCAACTTCGTGGGCTATGGCGCGCCGGATGACGACGTCAGCGGCAACGGTCAGCGCTACGAAGGCAACGGAATGGTGAGTGGAATATCGCTCACGTGGGACTGGGCGTCGGGCGGATTCATCGGCCACACCGTCAACTTCGCCGGCGACATGGCTCTTGCCAAGACGAGCGGCGCGCTGCCAGTCGATGCAACCGCGCCCGACATGCCGACGATCGCACTGTGCAAGATTCAAACTGGAAGCGTGGCCGAAACTGGCTACACGGACATTCCGAACGTCACGAATGTGACGCTGAACATCAGCTGCGCGCTCCAAGCGGCGGTGAATTCGAGCACCATCGTCGGCGGCAAGCTGTGGACCGCGCAGAAGTCTGGGCCAATAGACTGGTCGCTGACCATCGCGCAGCAGGACAATGACCGGCTGGCGTCGATCCCGTTCGACATCGGGGACAATCGCAGCATCAAGATTTTCACTGACGCCTCGCTGTTCTGGCTGCTCAAGTGGGGTCACTGCCGCGGGTTCGAAGGACTGACAGCCGATCGCGAGAGCGGTGCGCTGCTCGCTCGGACGATCAACTTCGACATGACCGCCGTCGATACTGCTGACCTCGGGACCGTGACCGATCCGTCGGGCACAGAATGGTGGCCGTTCGCATGAGCGATCATTCAAAGTTAGTCGCCGCGCCGGCGGAGCTGCGGCTCGGCGAGCTCACGATTTACATCGCGCCCTTGTCCGATATGGACATGTGCGAGTTGAACGAGTGGGTGCGAGCGCGGTACATCGCCAATGCGGACAAAGCTGGCCGAATATCCGGCGAGACTGCATGGAAGCAGATGATGACATTCGCGATGGATCGCGCAATGGAGTTGACGTGGACGGCTCCGCCCGGTTCGCGGCTCATGGCTACCGAGGAGGGCATTGTTCAACTCGTGTGGCAGTGCTGCAAGCGACACACGCCGGGCTTGACCAGAGAACAGATTTGGACGGCAATGCTCGACCCGAAGAACATCGCCATGTTTCATGAGAGATTCGCGAGGCACAACTCGGTGCCTATCTCGAAGGAGGTGCAACCTGGTAAGGTGACCCGCCCTACTCGAAGGAGGAATGGTACTCCAGCCTCCACAGAGCGACGGGCATCACGTACGAAGAGATAGCTCGCATGACGCCGTACCAGCAGTGGTCGCTGGCGAACGGTGGCAAGCAGACAGACAAAGAGATCAAGTTCGACACGCAAGCTGAGTATGAAGCATGGCTGGCCCAGAAGTCGTAACACATCTTCGCACGCGCGACGACGTGACTCAAGAGCTTGGGCGCTTGGAAGGCACGTTCAATCGCTTCGGCAACGGGATCGAATCGCAGTTCAAGCGGCTAGGCGGCGTCATCGCGGGAGCCTTCGCGGTAAATCAGATCGTGGCATTCGGTAAAGAGAGCGTGCAGGCGTTCAGCGAAGCACAGGACGCGGAGTCGAAATATGTCGCAATGCGCAAAGCGTCCAACAACGCAACCGGCATTGCTGTCGAGCAGATGAAAGAGTTGGCCGCGTCCATCCAAGCGACTACGCGTCACGAAGACGATCACATCATCTCGGTCGCGGCCACGCTTCTCAAGTACAACAACTTGACGGACGACGTGTTTCCGCGGACCATCAAGCTCGCTGCCGACATGGCGGAGATATTCGGCTCGCTGGACGGCGCGGCAGCTCAGCTTGGCCGAGCCCTCAACGACCCGATGTCCGGCATGCGCATCTTGCGAATGGCGGGCGTCGAGCTCACCGACGAGCTCAAGGATCAGATCAAGACTCTCACCGACACCGGCCAAACGGCGGCTGCGCAGGAAGTCATCTTCGGCGAGCTCGAGAAGCGCTTCGGCGGGCTCGGCAAAGCGATGGGCGACACGTTCTCCGGCCAGCTAGAGAAACTGAACAACCAGTTCGGCGACATCAAGGAGACCATCGGCGAAGCATTGGTGCCGGCCATCGAAGCGGTCTTGCCGAAGCTGAGCGATTTCGCCGCACGCTTCAAGATTGCGATGGATGTGCCGACCACGGCCATGAACAATTTGCCGAGTGCACAGAAGAGCGCGACGCCCGGCATCTTCTCCGGCGTCACCGGCGCCATCAGCAACATGACGGGCGCGGCCAGCGACATGGGCATCAATGCGATGGCCAATCTCGACACCGCGGCCAAGTTGGGCGGTGGCATCGCGTCGATGGCGTTCGGCGAGACTGCATTCGGCGCAGACTTGGTGAAAGACGCGATCGAGACGTTCGAGAAGCGTCAAGAGAAGTTCGCGCAGGGCGGTCCGAAAGAGCCGGTGATCAAGCCCGAGCACGACCAGAAGTACGAGGAGATGTTCGGCGGCGAAGCGTGGCTCAAGGGTCTCGAGAACAAGGCGAAAGAATTCGAGAAGGGCGTAGAGGACATGCTCAAAGTCGAGGACGAAGTCATCAAGGCGCAGCAAGAAGCGGCGGAAAAGTGGGAAGAGAATCAGAAGAAGGTGGCCGAAGACATCGATAAGATGAATCGCGAGGACTGGGGCGTCGAGACGAAACCGAAAGACACGTCGTTCCAGTCGAGCATCTCGAGCATGCAGGACACGTTCAACCGCATCAGCGCGGCCGCGTCGTCGCGCGAGGAGAAGCCCGAAGACAAGATCATCAAGGTCAACAAGGAGACCACGAAGGAAGTGGTGGGCCGACTGGATAAAGCGGTGGAAGCACTCAACACCACCGCGCCGAAGCTTGACGAGGTGAACAGGTCAATCCGCGAGATGGACACGGGACTAGCATAGTAGCATGGGACTTTACACGACCAACACGAATGCGCACGAGGTGCTGAACACCCAGCGCGAAGACTACGATGCCGACAACGGCAGCGCGAATGCTGCGGTTACGCTCATCGTTCCTGCGGCAGATCGGTACATCATCGTCAGCGAGATTCTCGCGAACGCATATGTCTGGCCACACGGTGCCAATCCGGCCATCGCGAGCAAGATTGGAATCGTGCCAGCGCCCAACAGCAACGCGACCGAAGTCAACGGCACACTGCTATATGACTTCTATCATCTCAACATCGCGTACACGACCAAGAAGCCGGAAGGCGGGCAGACCACCGACGGCGATGGCAACGTGTACAGCGAAGAGCTCGTCCCGCTCACCGAGCACCAGACGCTCGACTACAATGACTATGAATGGGACAACAGCAATCCGCTCAAAGAGGGCGAAGCACCGACGAAGATCGTTCGCTCGTTCAACTACGTGCGCACCATCTTCAACTTGCAGCCGCCGCTCTCGGGCTCGCTGCTCGATGCACCCGGATGCGTCAACAACGCGGCGTTCTTGAGCCCGTCGCTCGGCATGTTCTTCCCGGCAGAATCACTGCTTTTCGGCGATCCCAAGATCAGCCGTCAGTACTCGCTCACGACTGGCTTCAGCGGCATCACGCTTCAGACTTCGTTCGCGTTTCGCAAAGACGGATGGAACAAGTTCTGGCGAGCGAAGACAAACGCTTGGGCCGAGATCAAAAAGAAATCAGACGGCGCCGTCGTCAAGCCTTATCCGCCCATTGACTTCTCGTTCTTGCTGTTCTGATGCCAGAGAATCCGGCTGGTCTGATGCACTATGCGCGCGGCGAGCGGCTCCGAGCCGATACCGTGAACGCACTCATCGACGCGATCCAGCGCGGCGACTTCGACGTGCGGCGCGCGCCGTCGCGCGAGTGGCCAATTCCGTTCAAGAACACCAACGTGGCGGAGATGCCTGCGTTCGGAGTGGCCGAGATCAAGAGCCCGCTCGTCATAGCGGACATGCTCGGCTGCAATGTCGACAAAGTGCCCGGCAGCAACGCGGAGCTTCGTCGACGCTACTTGGTCAACGGACCGACTCCCGCGCGGGCGAGCGGCACCGGATGGGGTTGCCTGCTGGAGTCGGCCAACTGGATTCTCTACGAGACTGGCGACGGCGTGCCGGATGTCAACAGCGAGTGGGGCGTGGTGCCGGGAAGTTGGAAGATCGGTAAAGATCGCTATGGCTTCCGACCACGCGGTGCGACGCAGTCGAAGTACGGTGGCGTGGTACTGGCCGACCAGCACGAGCTCACCAACGTACTGTGCAAGGCCGCGAGCGTCCCGTGGGAAGTTGGCAGCGACAAGACCGTGAATGTCTGGAAGAAAAATTTTTCGGCCACCACGAGCATGACCGTCACGCTGGCGCGAAACTATACGACGAAGATCAGCAACACCAACGACGAGCTCGTCGGGACGTGGTACGCGGGCGGGCTCGTCGTCGCCAAGTTGAAGTGCTAGCATGAGCTTAACATTCTGTCACTGCTGCAAGCGACCTATCGGCATTGACCAACTTGCCTCTTCCTGGCAGAGCGGTGCGCTGTCGTGGGTCTTCTTGTCGGAATATGCACCGATCACCTTCGTAGAGTGGCTGTCCACCGACATCGCGGCGTTGGATCAAGTTCACGTGATCTTTGCTGGCAACCGCAGCGAGTGCGGCAACGCGATTAGGTTCGCGGAGGCCGACTGGCCGGCAGTGCGCGCGTGGATCGAGGCGGGCGGTCGCTTTCATCTCGCGACAGAACACTCGGGCAATCATCCGGAAGTCGGCGGCGAGTACGAGACTGGATTCAAATGCCTTCAAGACATGGCGCGAGTGAACGCTTTCATCGCGGCGATGGGCGGTACGATGACATATCGCGGCGGCGATTTTGTGGATAACAGCATTGCCACGCCCGGTACTGCGCTCATCGCCACGGTCAACAGCTACGTTAATAATCGCATCGGGCATCTCGAACCAGGATCGGGCAAAATCGTCTTCACGGGCAACATCTCGGGCAAAACTGCGATGGTGGCCGAAAAGTTAGGCAACGGCTTTCTCTTCGTTGAGGGCGACAGCAACTCATTCGGCGGCACGACTCCTAATAATTATTACTACAAGCTGTGGCACGACGCGGACGACGAAATTTACTGATTCGCTATTGACACACTCTTCACGATCTGCTATAATAGCCGACGTCAGGTCTGCATACCGAATACTGGAGAATCAGAATGAAGCCGCTCATCGTGCACCCGGACGATTACGTCCAAGCTCATGCCGTCGACGCCGCGACGGAAATCGCCGACGCATTTTGCGAGGCAAATCATCTTCCGTTCGCGCACATCGCTCCACGCGACTGCCGCGGATACCGCGGGTACTACCGCGCTCACAAGAACGTCATCGGGAAGTTCTGGCAAGGATATGTCTACTATGATCCAAGCGGGTGCATTCGGCCAGTCAAAGTTCCCGGCTACAAGTGGAGCTTCACCGGCTACAAAGCGGACAACACCGCACCTGGTGTCATCGCGCACGAGATCGGCCACCACGTCTGGGAGTGCCGCGTGCGCATGGACGATGGCCGACGTCATCACTGGACGCACGAGCAGCTTGAGAACTACTGGGCCGAACACCGCGCAAGCGAGCGCGACGTGACGAGCTATGGCGCCACCTGCGTGGCCGAAGACTTCGCTGAGACGGTGAAGCTGTTCGTGCTGAACCCGGACTTGCTGCGGCTCGGGCGTCCTCGCCGCTGGTCGATGCTTGTGGACGGATTCGGACTTCAGCCTGTCATCGACGCCGACTGGCAGACCGTCTTGCAGAACGCGCACGAGAAATTGCTGGCAGCCGCGGGAAATTTTATTTCGACTGGACAGGTGGACTCCGAATAGCCGATACAGTATAGTAGTCAGATCAGACGTGACCCTTAGCATACTGGAGACTGGACAATGACGGAAGCATTCATACGATCGGTCAAGCTCGTCACGGCGGGCAAGATGCAGTTCCAAGTGGTGGACTGCAAGACGGGCAAAATTCTGCGGATGGCGAGCTGCTCGCTTCCGAAGCTGGTCAACGGCATGCGAGCCGAGGCCGCCGGATCGCACAAGGCACGGGCACTGCTTGCTCGCTGGTGCATGAACAACGGTGTGATGATGGTGGACGAGCCGAAGATGATCATCTGCGAGCAGGAAGACACGACTGCTCGCGCCGTGCGGCTCGTGGAAGAGAAGCGTGTTGATCGCACGCTGGTCATTCTCGACGAGAGTCACGATGCCAGTCCCGCCATCAAAGCCGCGCTGCTTGACATGCGCTCGGGAGGCGGTCGCGCGGCGATGAAGCGACAAGACTTCGTTACTGGCAATCAAGCGTACGTCGTGCTCGGCGGCGAATGGGAAGGTTGGGTTGAGATCGTCAGCATCGACGACGACGGCGAGTACTTCGAGTTCAAGTGGCCGAAGGACGTCTATCGCGGCATCACGGCGCCATGTGAACGAATCGACGCGAGTCTCAGCTACATTGCTTCGCTCCAAGAAATCAGCTATGACCGGTCAGGAGGTGGCCGATGAGAGCGATGTCCGACGCTACAGCAGCGATGCTGACGCCGATCAACCTCTCGCCGACTGACCGGCTCGAGCTCGAGATCGACAAGGAGCAGAAACGCTTCCGCGCGCGAGTGTTCGGCGCGGAATCAAACGGCATGCGGAACTGGCCGAGCATCACAGCCCGCCAAGCGTGGCAGGCCCGCATTCCCGAGAAGAAGCAGCTCGACGGTGCGAACCTCTGGCAGATCGCAGCCACCGACTACACCGCCGAGATCATCAACGCGACGTGGCCGAAGGACCAGCTCGTCTTCGCCGACGAGAAGTCACGCTTGGTGTTCGCTGGACTGCTGCTCGAGACTACTATACAGGACCAGATTGCCGAAGCATACGCGCAGTTCAAATTCAACGGCACACTGCCCGACGAATGCGACGAGCTCGAGCTTCATCCGAATCCTCTGCTTCAGCTCAAGGGCTACCAGAAGTTCGCGCTGTGGGCTTCGATGCGAGCTCGCGGCTACAATCTGTTCATGGAGCAAGGAACGGGCAAGACTCCCGTCAGCGTCGCTCGCATCATGAACGAGTGCCGTCGCAATAGACTGGCTGGCGACGATCACATGCTCCGCGTGCTGGTCGTCTGCCCGAAGAACGTGCGGCTGAACTGGCAGCGAGAACTGTGCAAGTTCTGCACGCGACCCGGCAAAGTGGAGATCATCAAGGGCGGCTTCATGGACCGCACGTCGATGATCATCGAAGCGATGCTGCCCGACGGCGACTCGCAGTGGTCGGCCTGCGTGATGTCCTACGAGGGAATGTGCAAGACATGGGAGACCCTCGAACACTTCCAGTGGGACTTGGTCATTCTCGACGAGGGTCACTACATCAAGTGGCCGCTTACGCAGCGAGCGCAGTACTCGTTCAAGCTGCGCGAGGTGGCGAAGTCTCGTATGGTGCTGACAGGCACGCCCATCTGCAATTCACCGCTTGACATCTACTCACTGTTCGAGTTTGACGGCGAGGGTTGGTCCGGCTTCCAGGACTACAAAGCGTTCAAGGAGTTCTACGGAGTGTTCGTGCCGACGGACGGCGACGGTCACTCGAAGCTCGTCGCGATTCAGAACAAGCCGTTCATGCAAGAGCGGCTCGCTCGGACGTCGTTCATCATCACGAAGAAGGAGGCTCTGCCTGACCTTCCCGAGAAGGTGTACGACGTCATCGAGGCAGATATGACCGATCAGCAGCGCAACGCGTACGCGGCGCTGGCCGAGAAGATGCTGCTCGAGATTGAGAGCGAAATGGCCGACACTCGCAACAAGACGATGACAGTGCAAAACATCCTGACGAAGCTGCTTCGGCTCGCTCAGGTCTGCGCCGGCTATGTCGTCTGGGACGAAGTGGTCGACCCGAACTCGCTCGAGGTAGTCCAATCGAAGAGCCTCGAATACTTCGAGAAAAACCCGAAGCTCGACGAACTGGTCGCGCAGCTGAAGGACAAGACGCCGCAGCAGAAGACGATCGTGTGGGCCTGCTTTGTTCCGGCCATCAAGCAGATCAGCGAGCGGCTCACCGCCGAAGGCATCCGTCACGTGACGTTCTACGGCGGCACGAAGGACGACGATCGTGCCGAGGCGGAACGGTTGTTCAACTATGATCCTGACGTGCGAGTGGTCGTCGCGAATCCCGCCGCCGGCGGCACCGGGCTGAACCTGCTCGGCCACCCGCCGGACGTCGAAGAGAGCCGCAACGTCGATACCGACTGCGACCACCACATCTACTATGCGTGCAACTGGTCCTACGTCCAGCGCGCGCAGAGCGAAGATCGGTCGCACCGGATCGGCACGCGCAAGTCGGTGAGGATCAGCGACCTCGTCATACCCGAGACGCTGGACGAGGACATCCGCGTGCGAGTCCTCGAGAAGAAATTGATGGCTCTCGACATCGCCGACATCCGGGAGATACTTCAGTCTGTGATAACGGGACTGGGAAAGAGAGGGTCCGATGAGACCTAGAGTGTTCATGCTCATGGAGCACCGCAATGTCGACGTCAGCAGCGCGTCGTCGTTCGGCCAACTGATTTATCTATTTGCCAACGGCGAGTCGCGTCCTACGTTCTGGGACCCAGCATTCATCGATGAAGCGATACATCGGCTATGGACGCGGGAGTTCGATCCGGCTATAGATTATTTCATGGTGGCCGGACACATGGCCCCGCTGGTGAAGCTGTGCTGCGCGCTGACACAAGTCTATCCGAGCACGCGGGGATTGTTCTGGGACTCGATCGAAGCACGCTACGTCGCGCAACCGTTACTCATACTGGAGACCGTCGATGATGAACCCACTGTTGGTCAAGTTGTTCCGGGAAGCGCGAGCGATGCACGAGTCGCTCGTGACGGCCGACGCAGAACTGCGTAGGCTAATCAATCAAACGCCGTGTCGCGAGACACAGGCAGATACGGCGTACGCGCTGCGCGAGACGTCGAAGTTCGCGGACGACGTGCGTAAGCGGTGCGACGAGCTGAGCGCGCTCGCGCAGCGACTCGCCTGCGTTCTCTCGGTGGCCGAACAAAACACAAGCACGATTCGCACGGAGCGCTGCTCGGCCACGCTAGACATCAAGAGCATCGCGACCATTCCGAAGCAGTCGACTCATCCCGAGCAGTTCGCACAGCTGATGGAATACCTCGGTGTCGCGCGGCATCTCTGGGAAGTGCCGAACGAGGCCGAAGTTGAGGAAGAGAGCGAGCGCATGCACGCGATCGTGAAGCCACACTTCCCGGGTCTCGTCCAGCACCTCAACCGGATGATGGCGGAGGGCAAGCCGCTGCCGCCGGGCCTCGACCTCGACAAGACGTACAACGACTATCGCCTCATCATTCGCAAAAAGAAGGGAGTCACGGAATGAACGAGCCTCGCTTCATGCGCGTCACCAGCAAGCAAGGACGCGTTTACTTGATAAACATCGAGAGCGTAATGCATGTCGTTGACGACTCAGACGGCGTGAACGTCTTTTGGTCCAGCAGATGTGGACAAGAGGGTTCGAAGTATCTATGCATACGAGAGTCCATCGAAGACGTCAAGCGAATGCTTGACGGCACTTATATCTGTAAATGAACTCGACCAGCGCTGAACTGACGGCGCATCGCTGGCCGACAACACATGCCGTCTTCACAGGAGCCATCACATGGCAAAAGCAGTTCCAGCAACAGTAGAGAAGACCGGCGGACTAGCAGCGACGATGCCGGACTTCCTCGCGCGATCGGAGGGCGACGGCAACCTCCGCGAGATGAAGCAGTACGTGATACTGCCTCGTCTCAAGGTGGTGCAAGCGCTCTCGCGCGAGCCGTTTCGACCACGCTTCAACGAGGGCGACGTGGTCGCGACGCCCGTCATGATCCCGGTGTCCGAAGGCTCGAAGCCCGGCGACGTTCTGTTCCACTTGGTGCCGATCCTGTTCTATCCTGAGTGGATCAGTTGGAACCCGCGCAACGCGGGCCTCCCGGCGATCAAGGAGCGATCGTACGACCCGCGGTCGCAGATCGCGATCAAAGCGCGCAACGCGGACACGCGGCGTGAGCCGATTCCAGGACGCGTGGATGGGAACAACCAGCCGCTCATGGTGAGGCACCTCGAGCACCTCAACTTCGTGTTCGACTTGTGCAGCCCCGCTGAGCACGAGCTGGCCGGAATGCCGTTGACGATGTCGTTCGCTTCGGGCGAGCATCAGGCGGGCTCGCGTTTCTCGACGCTCATCTCGACGCGCAAGGCGAAGTGGTCCTTCGGTTGCGTGTTCGCGTGCAAGCTCGCGCAGCGCACGAACGAGAAAGGCCGGTGGATGGGACTGGACATCGACAATCCCGAGCCGGCCAGCGGCATCTCGCCCTGGGTGACCGACAACGCGAAGTTCGATCAGTACATGGCCGCGTACCGAGAGTACAAGGAAGTGTACGACGACCGACGCTTGCAGGTCAATATGGACGACTTGGAGGACCCTGAAGTCGAAGTGACTGGTGCCGCCGCCGAGACGAAGTACTAGCGGTGATTTCCCACCGAGTGCATGCAAGACCGCTTCGGGCGATTGCATGAGGGTCGACCTGGGATACACTGGCGGGTGGTGACTCGGACCTGCCAGATTTTGAGGCTCACATGGGATGCGACATTCACGTACACGTTGAAGTCAAGCACGAGACGCTCGGCTGGCTTCACTACAATCACCCGCGCGTCGAGCGCAGCTACGCGCTGTTCTACGCGATGGCCGGCGTCAGGCCGAGCGATGATTGGAAACACGATGTCATCGCACAGCCACGCGGATTACCTGACGATGCCAACGTTACGACGCGGCTCGACTACGAAAAATGGGACGGCGATGCGCACACGGCGAGCTGGCTCGAGCGCGACGACATCAAGAAGCTTGAGAAATGGTTGAACGAATGGACAGCGAAGCATGATGTTAGGGACAGATGGTGCCCGCTCGAGAGTCGCTTCGGTTATCTATTCGGCAACAGTTTAGCATTCAATCGCGACGAAAGCTATCCGTCTTGGATGACCGACGTGAGACTTGTGTTCTGGTTCGACAACTGAGCTTGAGCCCTCCTGCCCACAAGTCACTACGGCCGTCTAACGAGCACGAGTGGCCTCTGTTGGGCAGAGGCTCATCTTCGTACACTCATAGCATACTGAACAATGAAAATCAAGATAACACTGAAGCATCTCTTCATCGTATTGGGCGAAGGAGTCATCGATGTCGATCCATCGAGGCTATCATGCTCACCAAAAGAATTACGATCGGCAACAGCCCTAGAAAACGACGCGCATAAAGTAAAGCGATGGTTGCTGGAGATGGAGCAAGCAGCCAATGCTGGCCGAGACATCAGGATGCACCTCGAGCTCCTCGAGGATTAAATGGCTCGGAAGCTGACGGAAATCTCGGTCATCGCTGAACTCGAACGCGCGGGCGTTTACTACGAGTACAGCGGCTCCGAAGACGTCAAGATCAAGTGTCCGTTTCACGACGATGAGAATCCGTCGTGTGACGTTTCGATCCACAAGCGGCTTTTCAAATGCAAAGCCGCCGGCTGCCGTGTCAACAAAGGCGACATAGTCACGCTGCTATCGGGCATCGTCAATCGTCCGAGAGCTGTCGTCCTTGAAGAACTGGCCACTCGCTATGACCTCGGCGACGTCAAGATCGTTGAGATGGAAGTGATCATGCGGTGGCACGCGGCCATCTGGCCAGCCGGGCCGCTGCTGAGCGAACTGCGGAAGCGAGCCGTCACCGACGAGGACATCCGACAGTACTTCCTGGGCGAAGACCAGGGACGCATAACGATACCAATCCCGAACGAGCGCGGCGACTACGTCAATGTGCGTCGCTATCTGCCCGGCGCACCCGGCAACGAGAAGATGAAGAACCTGCGTGGCCGTGGGTCCGCGCTGTGGTTCCCGGTCGAGCAGCTGAAGTACGATCACGTGCTGCTCTGCGGCGGCGAGATGAAAGCTATTGTAGCCGCCCGGCTGCTGAATCCGCACGGCATCGGCGCGGCGTGCATGACCCTCAACGAGGACTTGCTCCCGTCGCATCTGCTCAAGAAGCTGGCCGGAAAGCGAGTGGACGTCTGTTTCGACATCGACTCGCACGGTCGCATCGCCGCCGAGAAGAACTGCATCGCGCTGGTCCCGCTGGCTTCTGAGACGCATGACATACTGCTGCCGCTGGACATCGAGAAGCATCCGAAAGGCGACATCAACGACTTCGTGGCAGAGGGCGGCGATCTATATGACTTGCTGCTGAAGAGCGATCCGTGGTCGGGTCCCGCGCGCGGCTTGCAGCTGCGCGACGAAGACCCGGTCAAGCTGCACATGTCTGAAGCAATACGCGCCAAGAACGCGGCCAGGCGAGTCTCGGTCACCGGCCTGGTCACGGCCATGGTAGACGCGCCGTACGTCGTGCCCAAGACGGTCATCGTCAAATGCGATAAGTCCATGAACTTCTGCTCTCTCTGCCCAGTCTGGAACTCGACCGATGCGAAGTTCGACATACATCCCGAGCACCCGGCGATTCTTTCGATGGTGTCGGCTACTAAGAGTCAGATTCCTGAGGCCATCATGGAGGGCGTCGGCATCCCGCGAATGTGCCGCGTATGTGAGTTCGACGTCGAGAGCTATTTCAACGCCGAGGACGCACGACTGAGCCCGCAGCTCGAGATCACCGAGCGCGCAGCCGACCAGAAACTACAGCCAGCGATATGCATCGGAGAGGGACTCGAGCTCAACGAAGCGTACGAATTAGTTGGCCGGATGTACCCGCACCCGAAGACACA
>Ga0190275_10000237_pt1 | contig 57393 bp, 51 predicted proteins | sample Popmic550T_FD_133745 | JGI IMG/M metagenome (GOLD analysis project Ga0190275, IMG submission 133745) | Populus adjacent soil microbial communities from riparian zone of Yellowstone River, Montana, USA - 550 T | ecosystem: Environmental > Terrestrial > Soil > Riparian zone > Trees stand | place...
CAGCGCGACCTGCTTAGGGTTTTGCTTCCGCCTTGATGCGGGTTCGATTCCCGCCGCCTCCATCCCGAGAAGCCCAGCAATGCCCAGGCCATTCAGGGACACGCTTTGAGTCGCGCCTGGAGGGATGATTCAATGCGAGCCATGACAAAGGTGTTCGCCAACGGACGCTCGATCCTCCACGAAGGCGATGGCCTCAAGCACACGGCAGCGGCCCCTGATGTCTGCAAGACGCCGTCGCCGGGCGGCCCCATCCCCGTGCCCTACGTCAACGTGGCCTCCGATAGCGATCTGGCCAAGGGGACCACGACGGTCCACATCGAGGGGCATTCCGTCGCGCTCGCAAGCTCCAACCTGAGCACGAGCATGGGCGACGAGCCTGGAACGGCAGGTGGAGGGCTCGTCTCGTCCAAGACCAAGGGCAAGCTGACCTGGGGCTCCTCCAGCATCGACGTGAAGTTCGAGGGCAAGGGCGTGGCCCGGTTCATGGACGTCACCCAGCACAACGGCAACTCGTTCAACACCGCGTTCATGTCACAGGGGGGCACGGGATTCGCCTACGGAGACGACTTCCAGGGGCTGTGTCCCATCTGTCAGAACAAGCCGGACGAGCACGCGGTGCTCGAGCTGAAGGAAGAGGAACAGAGCCTCGATATCGCCAACAAGATCCTCAAGGATCTCCAGGCGCGCGAGGAAAAACTGCGACGGCACAAGGAGGACCTCAAGAAGGAGGAGACCAAACGCAGGCGCCTTGATGAGCAACCCACCAAACCCAAACCGTCGACCATTGCGGAGCGGGAGAAAGCGATCGCGGACCTTGAGAAGGAGCTCCCGACGCTTGAGAAGCATCGCCGCGGCTCTAGCGGGTACATGTTCGGGGTCATGGTGTGCATCAACAAAGAGAAATTTGCCGCGATATCGGGCGACGAGACGCCTGACGGGTTCAAAGAGATCGCTAGGAGTCACGGTTGCGAGGTCATCGATTTGGCTGCCACGTTGGGTGACATCCTCGCCAGGAACCCCAACAAAGACCTCGCATCCCAAATCGCGATAAGAGATCGGTGGCGCGCCACGATGCGTAAGCACCTCGCAACACCTAAGCCTGAGCAAGGATACAACAACCGCCCTGGTGCCTGTGCAGGCGCCAAACTCATCGGCAGGAGCGGTCACGTCGCGCACTCGATGAGCGAGATGTACTTCTCTCCCTCGGGTGCAAACAAGGACACGTTGACCTTCAACGTCATCTACCGCGGCCCCGACAAGTTCGCTCCAGAGAACAAGCCTTGGACGCCTCCAACCGAGGAAGAACTCAAGGCTACAAAGGACGACGACACGACGGACGGGAAACGCGTCAACATGCGACGCAAGAAGGAGTCCACCGTGCTCTCCTGTCAGTCCTGTCAGGACACGCTGTTCATGGCCCGATGCGACAAAGAGAGGCAAACGTGCACGGGCAAATGACCTGGTCGGAGTTACTCAAGGCTCCCCCTCCCTTGTCGATGAAGGGCTTGCTCACGTTCATGGAGCGATGGAGGCCCCGGAGCACTCATGGCTTCGAACCGGCCACGGCCGACCAGGTCGCTGTGCTGGCCCAGCCACATGGAGGGCTCGACGCGCTGCCTCGCGTGTATCGCGAGTTCCTCGCGACCATGGGCGCATCGACCGGCGCCTTGAGGCTGATGTGGGGCACGACCTCGATCTCGGTGCTGCTCGAGGATCTCGGAGATCATCAACAACAGCGGCCCGATCCTCGTCGTTACCTCAAGTTCGCCATTGGCGAGGACGACTACAACGGCCGCCATCCGGACGACTTCTTCGATCTGTCCCGTCCGACACCCGACAGACGTGACGCAGCGATCATCCGCATTCGCGCAGAGCGACTGGTGAGCGGCAAGGTCGCAGCCGAGCAGCCCTTCCCGACCTTCTCCGACTTACTACGAGCAGTGGTCGTGGCTCAAGTCGGCTTGGACGTCCCGGACCAGCAAACGCCGTCCTACGACCTGGGGCCGAATCCTGAGACTCCGGCCAAGACCTACGAATTCTTCACACGAATGGGATTCTCGCTCACCGAGCTCGGAGCATCGTTGGCGATCGTTCCCCTCGAACATCCGGGGCGCGGTGCGATCGCACTTATCAGTGGGTCTTCACCATTGCTCCCTGGCACGGGCGTGGAGTTCCGCGCGCGTGACAAGGCCCAGCACTTGCTCCTCGAGGAGCTCATCAAGGACCACCGGCAGGAGTTGAGCGGTGGTTGACGAGGGGCGCCTTTCACATGGGATGGAGAGCTTCCATCAACGCCGCTTCGCAGAGGTGGGGACGGTGACGGTGAGCAGTTGGGCCTGGTGGCTCTGTGGCGACGTCAGCCTCACTCCCCTGCGGCCTGGGTTGGCCCTCTGGCCGGGGCCAAGCTCGCACTTCAACTTGCTGCGCCGTCGCGCGCTGCTCGCTACCTGAGCCTGTCCACCATGGAGGGGCACTACGAAGCCGTGCACGAGGAACGTCGGCTGAGGTGTCGCCACCGCATCGAGGATGGCGCCCGCGACGTCCCGCGCGTCCTGCGCCGTGAACACCCGGCCTCCCGTCTGCGTAGCGAGCTGCTCGCGGTGCACCAGTTCACGGTGTCACGGAAGACCTTGAGCGCCTTCGACTCGCTCCCGCCAAGCTTGTAGAGCCAGTAGCCGGGGCAGTTGGTGGGGTCTTCCAGCTCGCCTTGGCACTCGTTGTCGTAGAGGTTCCAAAAGTACACGGCTTTCAGATTCGTACCCGTTTACGGGTCGCTTGCTCAGGGAGCTCCGGACCTTCCTGAAGTCAGGCCAGTTTGAGAGCAGGCAGCCGAGCCGTGAACACGTACCAGAAGTACCACACGAGCAAGGCGGAGCAGGCGCGCCTGATCGAGCGCTTCCTGGATCCGAATGGTGGTGGACTGCTTTCAGGCGTGCAGCCTGGGGTATGCGAGAAACTTGAGCTGAGAGCGCCTAACAAAAGTCCCTTCGCCGTCGCAGGATTGCGCATGTAACAGGCGGACATCCGGTCGAGCTGCTCTGCCGGAACGCTGAAGCCGCTGTCCTTCATCCCCAGCGGCTCGAAGATGCGTTCCCTGAAGAAGACCTCGAGCGGCTAGTCCACTCGGCTGCCGGGATCGTCGGTGGTGGCCTGAACAACGAGTCCGGAAGGCTCAGGCGAGCTTGCGGATGAAGTCAGCGGCCAGCTCGGCCTTCTTCGCGTCGGACTCGGCCGTGGGCAGCACGAGGATGCGCTCCTGCGGCAGATACTTCCGCGCGCGCTCCTCCATCTGCTTGCTATACTTGTTGAAGTAGTCGTCCACGTCCTGCTGCTTCATGCCGCCAGCCAGGCCCTGCTTGCGCTGGGCCTCCAGCCCGGAGAAGTCCAGCACGCAGCCCTCCGCCTGCCCCAGGTAGAGCAGCCAGCTGTTGCTGTAGAGGCCGATGCGCTGCTCCTTGCCAGCCACCTTCTCCAGCGCGGCCTTGTAGTGGGGAGACAGCGCTGTGTTCTCTCCCGGAGGGATGTTGGAGAGCAGCTGCTTCTGCGCCTCCGGGTTCTTGGCAATCTCCGTGGTGATCGGATCGTTGTCCAGGTAGGTCACCTTCGCGGACTCACAGGCACGTGCGATCCATGGGGCGGGCTCACTCGGCTCATTGGAGAAGACGATGACGAAGCGCTTCATCTCGGTGGCTCCCAGTGAAGGACCCGTCCATCATACCCGCCGGCAGGGCCGCCGCGAGCCCCCCTCGCACCCGCCTCAGGCGGCTCGGACAGGCCGCGCCTCTCCTGCCACGGTGAGCAGGCTCATCTCTCCCGCCACGCCTTTGAGCGGCACCGTGCCCACCTCCTGGACGGGGAACGCGTCACCCAGCCGCCGGGCCACCTCCTGGCTGAAGAGCAGCGGCGGCAGGGGCTCACGCGCCTGTCCCTCGATGCGGGAGGCGACGTTGACGGTGTGGCCAATGACGGTGAACTCCATCCGGTCCGTGCTCCCGAGGTAGCCCGCAACCGCCTCGCCCGCGTGGATGCCAATGCCGGCGCGCAGGTGCAGCCCCCGCTCGGCAAGCTTCGCGTTGTAGGCCTCCAGGCGCCGCAGCATCTCCACCCCCGCGGAGACCGCCGCAATGGCGGGATCGCCCTGGCTCCCGGTGAGCCCGAAGGTGGCGAGCACCGCGTCCCCGATGAACTTGTCCACCATGCCTCCATGGCGTTGGATGGCGGCCACCATCTCCTGGAAGTAGCCGTTGAGCACTTCGATGAGCACCTCGGGTTCCAGGGTCTCGGACAGGCGCGTGAAGTCACGCAGATCGCTGAAGAGGACCACCACGTCCCGCCGGCTGCCTCCGAGCACCGCTGACTTTCCGTGGCGCGCGTACTTCTCGATGAACTCGGTGGCGACCTGAGGAGAGACGAAGCGGCCGAACGCCTCGCGGATGCGCTCGCGGAGCTGGAGCCCTCCCGCCATCTCATTGATGCCGGCGGCCACGAGGGACAGTTCATCCGGGCGGCTCGTGGTAACCGTGGACTGGAAGTCCCCACCCCCCACCCGGCGCACGGCCTCGAGCAGCCGCTCCGAGTCCCGGCGCAGGCTCCGGCCGTAGGCGATCGCCGCCGCGAGCGCCACGCCCGTGAAGCCAATGGCGAGCATGGCCGCTTCGATGACGTACTGCCGCTCTCCCTTGAGCTCGTCGATGAACCGCAGCAGGGTGAGGAGCATGATCCCCGCGGGCACGGTGGTGAAGATGACGTAGCCCTCGATCAGCCGGCGCCCGAGCCGCTCTCGCAGCTTCGCTGCGAGGGAGAGATTGGGCGTGGACGGCAGCGCGTTCTCGAAGAGGAGATATTCCACCTGCGCGAGCAACCCGCCGCCCAGCAGGCAATAGCCCACGGCGAACTTCAGGTGGCTGGCGACGGGGAACGTCGGGTAGCGCGTGGCATGCAGGACGACGGCGAGCAGGCCTGTCAGCACCCACGAGAGGACCGACAGCTGCCAGGCCCGGCGAGCGGGGGTGCTCTGCTCCGTCGACGAAGGGAGGAGCCGCAGCAGCAGCTCGCGGAGCACCATGTGGAACAGCGCCAACAGGATGACGGTGCGGGCCAGCACCGGCGGCGACAGGCTGCAGATGAAGGTGCAGACGAGGCGCGCGTAGACGAAGGTGAAGAGCGCCACGAGCACCGAACCGCCATGAAGCAGCAGGCGGAGCCGGAGCGGGAGGCGAGGAGCAGAAGAGGGCGTCATGGCGAGGCGGCCTCGAGCGCACGACACACCGAGAACCTCCCTCACTCTACTCCCCAGGTACGCCCAAGGTTACAGGGCTTGTCTCCTCGGGAGCCCACGGCACCCTCCTCCCGCCCTCCCGGAGGCTCAGTGGGTAGGAGGCGTGTAGGTGACTTGAGTCACCGTGTACTCCACTGCTCCTCGGGGCCTTTCCACCTGGACGGCTTCGCCCACCTCCTTGCCAAGCAACGCCCGCGCAAGGGGCGACTCCACACTGAGCCGGCCTGCCTTCACGTCTGCCTCATCCGGACCCACGATGCGGTAGGTCACCTCTCCCCCATCCTCATCCTCGAGCGAGACCCAGGCGCCGAAGAAGACTCGTCCCTCCTGAGTAGGTTCGGGGCTCACCACCCGCACCTCCTCCAGCGTGTCCGCCAGCTGTTGCGCACGCCGTTCACGCTCCCGCTTGCGCACCCCCGCATCCAACCCGGTCTGCCCCTCGCCGCCCGCCTCCGGTCCGAGCAGGGTGGCCAGCTCCTCCTGAAGTGCCCGGTAGCCCTCCGGGGTGATGTAGCGCTTCTCTCCCTGCCAGGTGCGCGGCCGTGCAGGAACGAGCCCCTCGTCGCCTCCGCTGTCCTCCTTGGTGAACGCCTTCGACATGGATACCTCCCCGCCTCTGCAATCTGGAGCATCTGCTCCCGCTCTGCCAGCACGCCGGAAACTTGCCGCTCTCGGGTGGGGTGGCAGGCTTACAGGCATGTACCGCCCCCGCGCCATTCCGCGTCATGCCCACCGTCTTGCCGTGCGCCTGAAGGGAATGCTCCCTGTCTATACCTCGGACGTGTCCCACCAGGGCTTTCAGGCCGAGATGCTCCAGCCGGTGAAGCCGGGCACTGCGTTGCAGGGCACCCTCACGCTGGAGGGCGCGGAGTTCCCCTTCGAGGGAGAGGTGGTGTGGATGCGGCAGCACGCCGGAGAGCGCGCCCGCGGGTGTTATGGCGTGCGCTTCACCTCCCTGCCCGCGGACTTCGCGCGGCGTCTCGTCGCGTACAGGAGGCGACAGGGCCGGCGGCTCCTGCGCTGGTTCCGCTGAAGTCTCGAGCCTCCAGGGTCGGCTCGAGCGTTAAGGTGCCGCCTCCTGTCACTCAAGAGAGGGTCGACCCATGACGCAGGCCACGCAGCTGAACGGAACGGACGGCAAGGAAGTCCCGGGCTCCCTGAGCGAGCCCTCTGGGGGCACCGCGAAGGGCGCGGTGCTGCTCATCCACGAGTGGTGGGGTCTCAACGAGCACACCCGCGACGTGGCGGATCGGCTGGCGCACGAGGGCTTTACGGTCTTCGCGGCGGATCTCTACGGAGGCAAGGTGGCGAAGGACGAGGCCACCGCCCAGCAGTACCTCTCCACGATGGATTGGAAGCAGGCAGGAGAGTCCCTGCGGCGTGCAGCCGAGGCGCTGCGCCAGCGCAAGCCGGGGACGAAGGTGGGGGTGATGGGCTTCTGCATGGGCGGCGCCGTGTCGCTCTTCGTCGCGGCGACGGATCCGGAGATCGCCGCCTGCGTGCCCTTCTACGGCATCCCGGGCGAGGACAGGGCGGACCTCACGAAGATCCGCGCGCCGGTGCTGGGCCACTTCGCGCAGCATGATGACTGGTGCTCGCCGGACCGGGTGGACGCGCTGGAGAAGAAGCTGAAGGGCGCCAACGTCCCGGTGGAGCTCCACCGCTACGACGCGCACCACGCCTTCTTCAACGACACGCGCCCCAAGGTGTACTCGAAGCCGAACGCCGAGCTGGCGTGGACGCGCACGGTGGAGTTCCTCCGCGCGAAGCTGGGCTGAGGACTCGGCGGCTCCGGGCGAGGCCACACCGGCTCGCCTGGCGTCCCACTCCGCTCATCAGGTCCCAGGGTTGGGAGCGTTCGGAGCCGGCGGCGCGGCGGGCGTCTCGGGAGGCGCCGGGCTTGTGGGAGCCGGTGTGCCCGTGGAGCTCGGAGTCTGCTCTGCGGGAGGCTCGGCGGGCTGGGGGGTGGGAGGCGCGGCGGGCTGGGAGGCGGGAGGCTCGGCTGCGGGAGGCTCCGTCGGGCGGAGGACCTGGAACTGGTACGCCTTCACCCCCTTGGGCAGCACCACCTCCACCAGCGGGTTCTCCTTGATCAGGGCCTGGGACACAGGCACGGAGATGCGGCCCTCGGCATCACTCGTAGCGGACAGGCGCGAACGCTCCGTCCCGGCGAGCACCTTGGCGCCCTGAATGGGCTGTCCCGTGCTCGGGTCCAACAAGCGCATCACCAGGGTCTGTCCATCGACGGCCTGCTGCGGGGCACCCACCGGCTGCACCATGTCTTTGTAATGGGGGCGCAAGGCACAGGCAGACAGCAGACCGAGGGCAACGAGGACAACGCTCAACGAGGCACGGCGAAGGCGCATGGGATTTCCGTCCAGAGGGGAAGGGCTGCGTTCACCGCCCACCCTCCTATGGGGCAGGCAGCGAAGCAAGCGCGCAGGGGACGGCGGCGGTGGCGGGAGTTCGCGAGTCCAAGCGGGCCGCATGCTCGCCGAGCGGGCTCGCCCCCGTGCCACTCGCGGGTGCAGGTCGCATCTTCAACAGCACGAACAGAACCCACGAAGGGACGAGCGCTCGACGCCCCTTCTCTCGGAGGACTCCATGTCGGACCCCACGCTGATCCCTCCTGAAAAGGACAAGACCCCTCCCTCGTATGGCACCGAACCTGCGCGGCACGTCACGTTTGCCGAGCTCCCTCCAGACGTCACACTCAAGCCAGAGGGGTTCGCGCTCAAGCGTCACATCTTCGTGGGCAGCGTCACGATCATGGTCCTCGCCAGCTTCATCACCTTCTTCATGCCGCTCTTCAACGGGCTGCTCGGCGGGGTGCTGGGGGGCTACCACGCGGGGCGGATGAAGCGTGCGCTGGGCGCGGCAGCCGTGTGCTCGGTGATGGTGCCCGCCATGATCGGGTTCCTGGCCTACATGAGCCAGCAACCGGAGCTGTTCTTCTTGATGGGCCTGACCTTCTGGGAGTGGTTGGGGGCGCACATCCTCGGCACGTTCCTCGGCGCCGTGACCGGGGCCATCGCACGGCCCAAGGTCACCGAGCGCGACCTGTACAGCCACGCCTGACGGCCGAGTCAGTGCAGCTCCACGCCCAGGACCAGGCGCCGCTCGAGCGTACTCTCGACTCGAGAGGGCAGCCTCCCTGCCCAGCGGACCTGCGCGCGAGGGGTGAACAGCAGCCGGGAGTGGCCAATGCTGCCCAGCGCCAGCTCCAGTTGGAGCGAGCCGATGGCCTCGTGGGTGATGCCGTCCCCCACTCGCCAGAAGGGCGAGTACTCCGCCTCCAGCCGCACGGCGTTGGAGAGCGAGCCGGGCAGGCCCGTGCGATGTGAGAGCGACAACCGTGGCCCCAGGGCTGGAGCCAGGACTCCGGGGCCCCAGTGCATCCCCGCCTTCACCCCCGCTCCCAGCACCGTGAAGTGGCGGAAGCGCGCCCCCTCTGCGGCCACTGCGAGCGCTTCAGCCAGCACGGTGGCGCGGTAGGGAACCGCGTTCTCCCTGAGGGACTCCATCTGGGCTGCCATTCCCCAGCCGAGCGCGTCTCCCACGGAGCGCTGGTGGATCGGCCGCTCTCGCACGAGGGTGCGGTAGCCCACCAACGTGAACCGGGAGCTGAGCACCCGTGGCAACCCCTTCCTCGGCAGGAGCACCAGCTCACCCTCGAGTGCGCGCATCTCACTTCCAGGCTGGAAGCCGTGAAGGCGCGCGTCTCCCAGCGCCTCGGTGAGGCCCATGCTCTGGAAGACCACCACCGGCCGCGACCCTCCCACCGCTGGGAAGTCCACGCCTAGCCCCACCACCGTCCGGGCCGCGCCCGACCTCACCAGGGCGCCCTCGGCCCAGACTCGCGAGGCCTCCACCTTCTGGCGGTGATCCTCCGCGAGGAATGCCACCGGATCCACGCTGGCCAGCACCCCATCCTGCAGCGCGCCCTGGGCCTCGGTGGAGGCAATGAACGCGGCCTCCGTCGCCTCGGCCCGCTCCAGGATCTCCGTCTCCTCCTGGGTCGCCTCGCGCCGAGGTGCCTTCGCGAGGGCCTCCTGGAGCACGCTGATCCGGTCGAGCACCGCCAGGCGGCGCTGGAGCTCGTCCTCGCGCTCGAACTGGCGCTGGCGATCGCGCACACCCTCGGCCGCCGTGGGGACGCGGGTGCGCACCGCCAGGACTCGGGCCCGCTCGATCTCCAGCTTCTCCGCTTCGGCGCGATCCGCTGCGCCCCGCTCTACCCGCACCGTCCAGGCCACGTAGGAGTGCAGCAGCGGACGAACCTCCTCCACCTTCTCAGGCGGCACGGAGCCGAGCACTCCGGAGATGACCTCGGGCATCCCCTCGTAGGTGGTGCGGCGCACCTCGGGATTGGGAGAGCGCAGACGCCAGTGCAGCAGGCGCAGCCGCGCGCGGGCCTTAGGCGTCAGGTGCGTGGAGAGCCCGCCCAGGAGCTCCTCCCGCGACACGTACGCCCGCTCCGCGCGAGCCTCCGTGGACTCGAAGTCATCCGGGATGTACTCGAGCAGTGGCTGGCTCTCTCCTCCGGCAGCCACCACCTCCACCCGGGAGATCATGTCCAGCGCCGCGGGAGGCGCCACCCAGAGCCGTCCGGGCAAGCGTGCTTTGCGGCCTCCCTCGAAGACGCCATTGAGGAGGAAGATCAGCGCGCTCGCGCAGTTGTCGGTGAAGAAGCGGTAGGGGAAGTAACCGCGTCGCTCCAGCTCCCAGATGCGCTCGATGAGCCTCACCTGCTCGCTGGACGTCAGGCGGAGACGAAAGCGACGGACAGAGCGCTGCTCCAGCTCCAGCGTCTCGTGCGACACCTCCCCCATCGTGGTGGTGAGGAAGCCGGTGTCATAGCCTCCAAGGAGCCCCTTCAGCGTGTACGTCAAACCGCGCCCCTCCAGGCCGGTGAGCGCCACGAGCTGCACCACAGGCGCGAACCCCGGCCCGCGCGGCACGGCTCCCTCGCGCCACACCGGGCGCAGCATCAGGTGGCCGAAGAGGGACTCGGGCTGGCGCCCCGTCGCGGCCGCCATCATCACCTCGAAGTGGGTGAGGTTCTCCAGCTCCGCCCATCCATCGAAGGCGGGACAGCGCCCACGGAGCGGCAGGGAGCCAAGCCCCTCCGCGGCTACAATCTCCGAGAGCGCCCGCGCCTTGGAGAACTCCTGGCAGCGCACCTGGTCGTCCACGCTCAGCGCCTCGGGGCGCAGGGACTCCACGGGGGCGAACAGCTCCTCGGCGAAGGTGACCAGGTCCAGCGAGGCGCTCGCCTGCCCTCGCGCGCGGCTGTAGGCGCCGGCGTAGCTGAGAAGCGCCTCCTCCCGGAAGGTGAGCATGCGCTCGAAGGGGGCAACCCACCCACTCAGCCGGCGCCAGCGCGGACCTTTGCTCCAGCCCCGCGCGTCATCCCAGCGCTGCACCACGGCGTGCACCGCGGCGCGGCGGCGCCACAGCCGCTCGCCCTCCTCGTCCGTCAGCCGTGAGAGCCGGAAGGTCGCGCGCCGCTCTTTGGACGGTGCATAGCGATAGAGGTGGAAGCGCCGACGGCCCTCGGTCCACTCCAGCCGTGAGGGACTCCCATCCCCCAGGCCCAACGGTGAGGACTCGGGGTGAAGCTCCAGTTCTAGAGATCCACCGGGCGGGTGGCGCAGCGCGGGAGGAAGGGAGGCGAGGCCGGCCTCGATCTCGGCCACGAGCACCGCATCCGCCGAGGCCGGTGGGAGCAGCACCACGCCATAGTTCGCCTCCAGCGCTGACACGCGCTCGGCCAGGGGCGCTTCGGCACCTGCCGGGAGCGCTCCCACCAGCGCGGCCACCAGCGCCACGAGCCTCACCGGATCAGGTCCCCTGCCTCATACGCAGCCACGAACGCGCGCCGGTCCTCCTCCAGCCGCGGATCTGTGGAAGCGATCTCTCCCACCCGCCGCATCCACTCCACCGCGCGCTGGGGCGTCAGCGCGTGCACATCCGCCAGCGCCAGCAGCTCCTGTCGATGGGTGCGCAGCAGTCGGCCGAAGACGCCCAGGTGCTCGCGGCGGATGCGTGCCATGGAGGCCAGCTCCTCGATGGTGGGACCGGCGCCCAGCGCCAGATCCTCGCGGAGCTGGTGCGTGCGCGAGCGCAGGTACGTCTGCGCGGCCCGTGCGACCTCCTGGGGCTGGGGCGGAGGGGCGGCCGCGGGCGGCGGCTCCCTCATCGCACGCTGCGCCGCCTGCCAGAAGACGGCGCCGATGCCGGCGGCCGTGAGTCCGACGACGATGGCGGAGGCCACGGGGTTGTTGTTCTCACCGCTCGACCTCGACTCACCGGAGTTCGAGTTCGAGTCGTCCGACGAGTCGTTGGAGTCCGACGAGTTACCGGAGTCCGAGTTCGAGTCGTCCGACGAGTCGTTGGAGTCCGACGAGTTACCAGAGTCCGAGTTCGAGTCATCCGACGAGTTGCCAGAGTCCGACGAGTTGCCAGAGTCCGAGTTCGAGTCGTCCGACGAGTTGCCAGAGTCCGACGAGTTGCCAGAGTCACCCGACGAGTTGCCCGAGTCGCCAGAGTCCGAGTTCGAGTCCGAGGCGGACGCCCCCATGTGCTCCGAGGCGCTAAGCCCCCGCGACCTTGTCCCCACAGGCGTCTGACATCCGGCTACCACCAGGCAGATCCCCAGCCAGGCCGCTATCTTGTTGAGTGTTTTCATAGGTCGCCCCCTTCTTTGATAGAAAGGCGACATTCTGGATCCCTGTTTTCTCCGTAGATAGCTCCTCTCTCCTTCTTTCTCCTACACATCCTCTGATGCTCTCCAGGATCCAGGCTCTTCAGGAAGACCACTCGCGGTTGCGAGCGCTGCTGCGGAACTGTGAGGGCGCCGGCGTGCGAGATCTGGCCGTGGCCCTTCTCCGCTTGGAGGAGGTGTTCGTGCCACACCACCAGGCCAAGCTGGCGCTCTATGACGACTCGGTCCTGGCGTTCCAGGCGGCCGGGGACAAGACGAGCGTCTCGGTGCTGAGCATCTTCCGCGCGAACACGAGGGTGATGTCCGCCGCCATCCTCGGCTTCCTGCAGTCCCCGGATCCCGACCCTGGGCGGTTCTCCGAGCGCTTCAGCGCGGTGGCCTCGACGATGCGCTCGATGCTCAGCACCGAGGAGAAGGTCGTCTTCCCCCTCTGCACCCGCTTCGCCCAGCAGCCGAGGTTGCAGCCATGAGCGACACGCTTCCCGAGAACCTCACGGCCCTGGATGACCGCGCACGACTCAACACCTTCGATGGGGGGCTGCTCGACCGGACGCCGGATGCCGAGCTGGAGCGGCTGGTGGCCCGTGCGGCGGAGGTGAGCGGCTTCCCCATCGCGCTGGTGAGTCTGGTGGTGGATCAGATCCAGTTCTTCCGGGCCCAGGTGGGGCTGCCGCCGGACCTGGAGGCCTCGCGCGCGACCGATCGCCACATCTCGTTCTGCCAGTACGTGGTGGCCGGGGATCAACCGCTGCTCATCGAAGACGCCACGCGGAAGCCAGCGCTTCCCACGGAACTGATGGAGCGCTACGGCATCCGCGCGTATGTGGGCTTCCCGCTTCACGTGGCGGGCAAGACGGTGGGCTCCTTCTGCGTGATCGACGTGAAGTCCGGGAAGCTGAAGCCAGAGCAGCTCGAGGAGCTCTCGAAGCTGTCGCAGGCCGTGAGCGCTCGCCTGGAGGCGCTCGCGAGGAAGTGGGCGCCGCCCGCGGACGCGACGGAGGAGAAGGCCCACCGCGCGTGGATGGCAGTGGCCGAGTCCCAGTCCCTCATGAGCCTGACCGAGCAGTTCGCCGCGGGCCAGCTCACGCTCGAGGAGTTCCAGCGAGGGCTTGGCGTGCTGGCTTCGCTTGGCGGCTCCTTGAAGAAGGAGCCCTGAGCGGCGGCCGCTACTCGAAGCGGAAGTACGCTTCGAAGTCCGGCGTCTTCTTGCGGCGCTGGCCCTTCAGCCCCACCTGCGGCGGGTAGTTGGCCAGCACCTTTGAGGTGTCTGGCTCCTCCTGGATGCCGAGCGGCACGGGCACGTGCTCGCGGATGCCGGGCAGGCCGGCGATGTCCCCCAGGAAGCGCGGCAGCGTGCGCGGATCCACCATCTTGCCCGCGGTGAGCTCGACGGCCGGTGCTTCATAGAGCGCGTCGAGCAGCTCCTCCTTGGCCTCGCCCTCCAGCCTGTACGCCTTGAAGATGCGCAACAGGGACAGGCCGACGGCATGCGCGGTGAGCGTCAAGTGCACGGGGTTGGTGCCAAGGTTGTCGTCCCCGTAGGCTCGCCAGACAAAGCCGCTGGCGCTCTGCACCCAGAGGCCCTGGACGTTCTCCTCATCGTGCATCTTTCGCGTGGGCAGCGCGCCAGACAGCCCCACGAGCGCATCCCTCGGCACTCGGAGGTGGCCGGAGGCGAAGGCATCCGTGAGGAAGTGGTCCGCGAAGGCGTTGCGCACCAGCGCCGCATCCAGGTCTCGATCGAGCGCCATCCGCAGCGCCTCCTCATGGTGCCGCACGTAGCGCGCCCAGCTCCGCGGCGCGAAGTGGTCCTGGTTCTCGTTGGCCAGCGAGGCGTAGTCAAACCAGCCGCGGTGGGTGTTGAGGAGGAAGGTGCCCTCGTCCTGGGGAGTCACGCCCCGGATGGATTTGGCCACGGCGGGAGTCAGCTCCGCGACCAGCTCCTCCGGCGTGGAGTAGTAGTCACCCGCGAGCGCCACCACCTCGCCATAGGTGAGGGTGAGGCCGGGCCGGATCTCCAGCTCCGTGAGAGGGCGGTAGCGGGCCATCAGGTCCTCGAGCCGGGCCTGGAAGGGCTCGCGCCAGGCCGGGTCCGCGCTGGCCACGGAGAGCTTGCCGCGCTCGATCAGGGCCTCGGGCACGGGATCGGGGTTAGCGACGCGCAGCAGGACATGGGTCTGCGTGGCAGTGGCCCTGGAGAAGACCCCTTCCCCCGCGAGCATGCGCACGAGCTGCTCGGCGGAGGCGCGGTGCTCGGCGGTGCCGAAGTAGTCCGGCCTCACCGTGGCCACGGGCCGCTTCGCCGTCTCCTTGCGCATGGCGGCCAGCCGCTGGCGGTCCTTCTCTTCGAGCTTCTGCGGCTCCGCGGCGCCCCCTGGCCACCCTAGGGTCGTAATCGGAGGTTGCGCCGGAGATGCAGTCGGCGGCGCGGGCTCCTCGGCCATCACTGCCTGAAACCCCCGACGTGCCACCATGCCACGCATCGCGGCAGCCTCCACCGAGCGCACCTGCGCGGGAGGTGGCATCTCGGAGGTGCGGCTGCCGAACGCCAGGGGCGCGCCCGTCGGGGAGGGCGTCGTGGCTGGAGGAAGCGATGGCTGCTTCGCTTCGGACGGAGCCTTGGAGGGCTTGCGGCTCCGGCCACCGCCGCCTTTGGATCGGGTCGGCTTGCGTGCACTCATGGAAGTCCTCCGTCGAGACCTTGCAGGCGCACTCCCAGCCGGATGCCAGCCAGCAGGTGCGCGGGGCGATTCGGGACGAGGTACGCCACCTGCAGCGTGCTGCCCACGCGGGGAGCCCCTCGGCGCGTCGGTGACAGGTTCTCCCGCGCATAGGCGCACTGGGCAAGGAAGACGCAGTAGTCCACCGACGCCTGCAGGGAGAAGTGCTCGGAGAGGGGCTCCTGGGCCGGCGAGAAGAAACCCGCGCGCAGCACGCGCCGCGCATAGCGCCGAGACAGCGTGCGAGCGTCCTCGTTGGAGAGAGGCTGGGCGGGAGCGCCCAGGCGCCGCGCCTCCTGAGCGAGCTGCTCCAGCAGCCCGGGGGGCCCGTCCTCCGCATCCGTCCCAGCCAGCAGCACCGCCAGCCGCTCGGGCAGCGCCGGATCGAACCCCTCGACGAAGCGAGCCACCGCCTCGGTGACGCCGGCGTAGTGGACGCCGAAGCGGTGCCGGGCCGGCTCGCCCTCCTCCTCGGTGTGGAGGATGGGCACAGGCATGGTGGGGACGCTCAGGTCCACGCTCCACTGGATGGACCAGAGGGTGGGCGGATCCACGCCGTCCTTCGGCTGCGGCGCGAAGCCCCCGAGGATGAGGTGGAAGGGCCGAGGCAGGGTCCCCAGCCGGCGCAAGGCCTGGGCCTCCAGCTCCGCGTGGAGCCGCCGCGCGTACTCACCCACGGACTCGCCCTCGCGCAGGGGCGAGCGATCGTCGAAGGCGCGCAGCGAGGTGGCCACCGTCCCCCCGCCGATCGAGCCCACTCCGTTGAACATGGCGAGCAGCCGCCCCCCGGACAGGGGCACCAGCTTCTCCACGTTCGCCATGTTCGAGAGGAAGCGCTCCTGCCCCCGGCCATCCACCTCCATCACCGTCGCCAGCCCGTCCGTGGCGAACACGAGCGCATCCGGCGTCTTGAAGGCGATGTCGATCGTCATGGCGCCTGCTCAGCATACAAGGACGGGGGAGACTCACCGGGACGCTGAAAAAGGCAACGCGCGTCAGGCACGGTGGGTACCTGGCGCGCGTTTGGATGGGACAGCAGACCTTTGATAGCGGCCCACCCCCCCGCGGGCCTATCAGTAGCATCTCGCGAGTGACCGATTAGTTTCCATGAGGGAAACCCCGTAGGTGGGGTTTGACCCGAACTTTTATCACCTTCCAAGAAGTCAAGAAACTGCGCACTTTTGATCGTTTCCGGGACGCCCCAGGCAGCCGGTTGTCGCCAACCTCGTTATACTTGTAAATCGTGAATCCACTTGATTCCAGGGACAAGGCCTTCCTGGCAGACATCCAGGGGCAGTTGGACATCATCGAGCCGGGAGCGGATGTCTTCTCCTCGCTGATGGACAGGCTCCGGGAGGGGCTGCGGGCGGAGCGGACCGTCGCCTATGGCGTGGAGCTGGCGCCGGACCACTACGCGGCCAGCTTCTGCCATGGCTCGGGCTTCCCGCAGTCCTCTGGGGACCTGCTGGGTACCCTGAATGGATTCCTGCACCAGCAACCCAACCCCTGGGGTTACTTCGATCCGGCACGTCCGGCGCCGGCGCAGCGCAACCGGGCGCTGCACTTCCGCCCGCATGCGGAGAGCAAGCCCCAGGAGACGCCGCTGCATGACGCCCGGGCGGGCGCCTGGCGGCGGCTGGGGATCGGTCCCCAGGAGCTGGTGCAGGTACGGGAGCGAGTCAACGAAGGGACGGTGACGCTCTACCGCCAGCTGAAGATGGAGCACATGTTCCAGATCCGCACGCTCGTGTGCGAGGGCTCCACACTGCTGGCCTGGGTGGGCGCGCTGCGCTCGGAGCCGTTCACGCCCCAGGAGCAGCGGCTGCTCCAGGAGCTGGTGCCTCTCTTGCAGCGTCGGCTGGAGCTGGAGACGCGGCTGCGAGAGGCCGGGCTGCTGGGCTCGGCGCTGGAGGCGGCGCTAGAGGCGCTTGGGCAGCCGGCCTATGTGCTCAGCTCCACGGGGCGCGTGGTGTACGCCAACAGCGCGGGGCGGGCGCGGGCAGAGCGCGTCTCGCAGTACCTGGTGCAGGCGGTCCGGCGGCATGCCCAGGGAGAGCCGCTGCCCGCGGGCGCTTCCATCACCGCGCTGCAGGTGCGGGGGCTCTCTCCCCACTACCTGGTGGTGGATCGCAGCGCGGAGGCGCGGGCCAGCACCCGGGTGCACTTGCTGTCTACCCGCTGGGGGCTGACGGGGCGCGAGGCCGAGGTGCTGGAGCACATCATCCAGGGCACGAGCAACAAGGCCATCGCGGCGCGGCTGGGCTGCGCGGAGCGGACGGTGGAGGTGCACGTCACCCACGTGCTGAGCAAGGCCCAGGTGGAGAGCCGCTCGGCGCTCATCGCGAAGTTCTTCCAGGCCTCATGAGCTCCTCGCCTCGAAGAGAGGAGCAGGCGGGCGGGGAGCCTCGGGCTTAGGATGCACGCGTGACTTCTCCTCGCATCCAGGCCGCGCTGGACCATGCCGCCGCGCGTGCGGCCGGTGCTCCTAGCTCCGCGCCAGCGGATTCCTCTGCTCCTGAGCGCCGACTGCGGGTCGCCATCGGTGATCCTCAGGCGGACCTGCCCCGGTTCCTGGCCATCCTGGACCACCATGGGGTGCTGACGGAGCGAGGGTGGCTGCACCCAGAGGTGCTGCTCGTGTCGGTGGGGGACCACTTCGACTGGGGCAAGGCCCACGAGCGGGATGCGGTAGCCCGGAGCGCCGTGCAGCTCGTCGCGTGGCTCGCCGCGCACCCAGCGGACCAGGTGGTGATCCTGGCAGGGAACCATGACCTCGGGCGCGTGGGAGAGCTGGCGGACTTCACCGATGCGACCTTCGCAGAGGCCCAGGTAGAGGCGGACCGCATCTACGCCGGGGATGACACTGACGAAGCACGGGAGCGCATCTTCCTCGAACGGTTCCCGCAGGTGCCCACCGTGGAGCTCGTCTCGCGCGACTTCAGTGGGTTCCGCGAAGACCAGCGCGCCTGGGTCACCCACCTGCTGCGTGAGCGGCGCCTGCGTGTAGCCTATGCGGCCGGGCCGGAGCTGCTCGTCCTGCACGCGGGGGTGACGCGGGAGGATCTGGAGGTCGCGGGCGTTGCCGAGGAGCACTCCGCGGAGGCCCGCGTGGTGGCGGACGCGCTCAATCGGGCGCTCGATGCCGCGGTGAACTCCTGGCAGGGAGGCCGGCTCATCGTCCCGCGGCTGCACCACCCAGGCAGCGCGGACTACGGCGAGGGCCGGGGCATCTTCTACCATCGCCCAAGCCTCCGCCCCGAGGAGGCCGAGCGCACCCGCGTCACGCCACGCCGCCGCTTCGATCCGCGGCGCCTGCCGGCCGGGTTGACGCAGGTGATAGGGCACACACGGGACAAGCGCAGCCGTGAGCTGCTGTGCCTGCCAGGGGAGGTGCGTGACGGAGTGCTGCGCCACCTGGTGACGGACGGTGAGCGCGTGACCTACGCGCACGGCACTCCCGCGAAGCTCGGCCCTCGCGAGGCCGCGCTCATCTTCACCGATGGAGGGATGGGCCATTCGCCGGTCGAGGCCTACGAGCTGTTGGACCTCGACACGCGCAGGGCCGCCCGGCCGCGATAGCCAGGACGACGGGTGGAGCCCGGGAGCACGAAGCTCCACCCGCCGCGCCTACTTCGTCTTCAGCTCCGCGAGCTTCTTCTCGAGGGCCTCGAGCTGGCGCTTGGACACCTGTGCCTCGGACAGCCCCTTGGCGTAGGCGAGCGCCTCCTCCAGCGTCTTCACGGCGGCGTCCTTCTCGCCACGCGCGGCCTGGATGGCCGATCGATCGGAGAGGACCCGCAACCGCCGGGCGCCCTGTACCTTCGTTAAGGCTCGATCGTTGGCGGCGAGCGCGTCATCCAGTTGCCCCAGCATCCGGTAGAGGACGGCCAGCCGGGCGGGAGGGTTGTAGTCGCCGGGCAAGTCCTTCTCGCTCTGCTCGAGAGCGGGGACAGCGCGCTGAGGATCCTCCAGCGCGATCGAAGCCGACATGCGGTGTGAGTCGAAGACGGTCCGCGCCTCGGGGTTGGGAGCCTTGGTGGCCTCGGCCTCGAGGAACGCGAGCCATTCCGCGGCCAGCGCCTTCATGCCGGCCTCGTCACCCAGCTCGCCGCGGCCCTCCACCATCGCCTCATAGAGGCCAGAGCGGTCATCCGCAGGCATGTCGATGGGCGGAGGCGCCATCACCTCCCGTCCCTTGGCATCGAGCGCGCTCAGCAGCTCCTTGCGCTGCGGATGCTCAGGAGGCATCGAGGCGGCGCAGCCAATGGCCAGGGTCGTCGCATTCGCCAGGGACGGAGAGCGAGGCAGGCGTGGCAGCTCCTGGACCGCCTTGCGCGCACACACCTCGTACTGCTTCGCGCCCCACAAGGCGACGAGCAGGGACTCCAGCGTGCGGCCCTGGCGGGACCAGTCGGCCGGCGCCTCGGCGAGCGCCTGGGCAAAGGCCTCGGCAGCCTCGGCCGGCTTGCCGGCTCCATAGAGCGCATCCCCCCGGGCCAGGGCCACCTCGGCGCCCCGAGCCTCACCTCGGTAGGCGCGCTCTCCATCCTCGAAGAGCTTCTCGAGCTGCGCCACGGTGGCGCTGCCCGCGAAGCGCACGAGGGCCTTCTCCTCCCTCGGATCGATGATGAAGAAGGTGGGCCAGTTCTCGACCGGGTACTTCTCCTGGAAGACAGCGCTCTGCGGAAGGTCAGTGTTGAGATCGAGCCAGACGAACCGTCCGGCGTGCCGCGCGAGGGCCTTGTCCGTGAAGACGTAGGCCCGCATCGAGCGGCAGGTGTGTCACCACGGGGCCCAGGTATCGACGAAGAGGGGCACCCCCTTCGCCTTGGCCTCCGCGAGCGCTCGGTCGTAGTCGTCCGCGATGAACGGCAGGGGGGGAGCTCCCTCATGAGCGGCGGCCGGCGCCTCGGGCGCGGAGGTGCGCGAGGCGGTGCAGGCCAGGAGCCCCACGACGAACAGGCTGGCAACGTGGGTTCGCATATGGGGGGCACCATAACGCCATCCGCCGGCTCTGTCCCTTATCGACACAGCCGTGAGGAAGGCCTGGGCGCGGGGCGCGGCGCGTGGTGTTGTCAGGGCCGCCGAGATGATTGCCCTGCCCGCGCTGCGCGCCGTCCTGGAGTCCGCCCTCGCCACCCTGCCCTCGCCCGAGCGGTTCCCTCGGGGCGAGGATGCGGATACCGCGCGCCGCCTCGCCGAGCGCCTGCGCAGAGATCTGCTGCCCCGGCTGGGCGGAGACGCACCGCTGTTGCTGGTGGCCATCGCGGGGCCCAACAACGTGGGCAAGTCCACCCTGTTCAACGCGCTGGTCGGCGCGCCCCTGTCCCCGGCGCGCCCGGAGGGGGGCCTGACGAAGCAGTGCCTCGCCGCGGCGCACCCGGAGACGTGGACGGGCGAGCTGAAGGAATTCCTCACTCGCCGCTACGACGTCATCCCCGTGCCTCCGGGAGCGGACGCTCCCGTGGACCAGCCAGGCCCTGCGGGGCGCCTCTACCTCACGCTGGCGGAGGCCGTACCCCGCGGGCTGCTGGTGATGGACACGCCGGACTTCGACAGCGTGTACCGCGACAACCGCGAGCGCGCCGAGGCACTGCTCGTCACGGTGGACGTGCTCGTCTTCGTGGTGAGCCGGCAGACGTACCAGAACGCCGCGCTGGTGGACTTCTTGCGCGCGGCGGTGGGGCGGGGCCGGCCCTACCTGCTCGTCTACAACGAGGCCACGCGCGAGGAGGTCGCTCGCGGACACGTGGAGAAGCTGGCCTCGGACGTAGGGCACCCGCCGCTGGCGCGCTACCTTGCGCCCCACCAGCCGGAAGTGGAGGCTGGGCAGCGCCCGCTGGCCACGCAGCCGCTGGACGGAGGTCCCTCCCTGGGTGCGCTCCTGGGAGAGGCCGAGCACGCCCGGGAGCTCAAGGCCCGAGCCCTGGCCGCCTCGCTGGCGGACGCGCGCGCGGAGTTGGAGGCGCTGGGGCGGGCAGCACGAGAGGCCTCCCACGAGCCGGAGCGGTTGCGCCAGAGGCTGCGCCACGAGCTGTTTGCGGTGGGTAAGAGCGCGGCGCTCAAAGGGGTGCCCGCGGATGTCCTGGTGGATGCATTCCGGGACGAGCTGGACGCGCGAAGCTCCTTCCACCGCTATGTGCGGCTGCCTTTCCGAGCGCTCGCCACGGCACTGACGTTCGTCTCGCGGAAGGTGCGCCAGTCCTTCACGGGCCCGCAGCCCGTCGCGGCGCCTGTGATCCATGCCACGGACGAGACGCTGCGTGACGGGGTGCGGCGGCTGGTGGACGTGCTCTCTCCAGAGGTGGCCGCCTGGCACGGAGACGCGGGGACGCGGGCCCAGTTGGCGGAGTCGTTCGGCCCGGCGACGCTGAAGCGCCTGGAGGAGCCTCTGGGCTTCGAGCCGCTCCACGCGCACGCGGCGGACCGGGAGGGCCTCTACACCTTCTGCCGGAGCCTCGTAGGCACGGAGCTGCAGGGCGGCATGCGCGAGGAGATGCTCCAGACGCTCACCACCCTGGTCTACTCCGTCCCCTCGGGGGCTGCGGCGGTGGTGACGGTGGCGACGGGCGGCGTGGGGCATGACGCCGTCATCTGGGCGGGCACCCTGCTGTCCACGCCGCTGTTGGAGCGCTTCGTGGATCTCCTGGGGGCGGACGTCCGTGCCCGAGTCACGCAGAAGTGGGCGGACGCCCACGGCGCCACCCTGGCCCGAGCGCTGGAGGAACGCTTCTTCCCCGAGGTGCTGTCGCACCTGGACACCGAGGCCACCGGCTGGGTCCGCGTGACCCAAGTCCTGGAGGACAGTGCCCGCAGGCTCGCGGAGTAGGAAGCCCGCAGGACACGCGAGCGCAGAGGCGGAGAAGGCCTGTGCAGCGCCTCTGGCCGAGTGCGAGATCATTCTTGTTAGGTAGGAAGTGACAGCAAGACCAGAGGGGTTATGACCTGACCGGTCACTTTCAAATCACTACCCCGGGTGTCCTTGGAGCCCAACGCTACAAGTCCTATGTATCCCTCCGACCATTCGCGGTGGGCACGGGACAATCATGGACAAGGAGCTAACCGAGACGCTCAAGAAGGTCGTCGGGCCAAACATCCGCAAGGCGCGCCAGCGCCAGGGGCTCTCGCAAGCACGGCTCGCCGAGATGGTCGAGATGTCGACCGAGGTGCTGGGGCGCATGGAGCGCAAGAAGGTGCTGCCCCGGTTGGAGCGGCTCGTGCTCCTGTGCAAGATCCTGGGTGTGACTCCGGACCAGATGCTCGGCTTCGCCTCGGGCACGAGCGCTCCCGCGGCTCCGAAGGTCTCCCGGGCCTATGAGGAGATGATGACGGTGATGCGTCACTTCTTCACGCAGATGGAGTCCCGTCTGTCGGAAGAGGAGCGCAGAGAGCTGATGCAGACGTTGTCCCATCTCCAGCGGCTCATCGCGCTCACGAAGAGGAAGAAGCCAGCCACGGGCCTCCCCCGCCGCACATCCAAGGCGCGGAGCCTCAGGCGGGGCTAGGCCCGATCTTCCCTCACAGGTAGGCAGGGCGCAAGGAACCTTCAAAGTTCTAACCTGAGTGGTCCTCTACCCATAAGGACCCTCGGTGTCCTTGCGAATCCAACTCATTACGTCTTACTTATGGGCCCAACTTCACAAGGCGGGCGAAGGTCATGAACGACGAGCGCGTGAAGGTTCTCAAGAAGACCCTGGGCGCGAACATCCGGAAGGCCCGGACACGGCAGGGCATCACGCAGGAGCAGATGGCTGAGCTGCTCGAGATGTCGCCCGAGGTGTACGGGCGCATGGAGCGCGGGCTCATCTTCCCGCGGGTGGAGCGGTTGTTGGACATCTGCGAGAAGCTCGGCGTGTCTTCGGATCAGCTGCTGGGGCTCTCTTCGCCGGACGTCTCCACGGCGGCCGCGGCCCGGCAGGACGAGTGGCTGACGGTGCTGCACCGCTTCACGCCGATGATGCCGCGGCTGACGCAGTTCCAGCGTCAGGCCGTGCGGCGGCACGTGACGGACTTCCAGCGGCTGCTCGTGAGCTTCCTGGAGCCGGAGCAGGCGCAGGAGGTGAAGCCCGAGCGGCCCGAGCGGCTTCCAACCTGATAGGTTACCTGCTATCTTGCCTACCTGACATATTCTGTGCCTCCAACCCATGACGTTGTATGCCATGCGCACAACCCATCATGTTGGGTTGCTCCCGGAGGTGAAGACGTATGGACGGCCTCGATAAGAGAAAGCTGGGTAGGAACATCCGTCAGGCCCGCTGTCGGCTGGGGCTCACGCAGGAACAGATGGCCGAGCGGATTGACATGGCGCCCGAGGTCTACGGGCGGCTGGAGCGTGGGCACCTGGTGCCCAGGCTCGAACGCTTCGTGGCCATCTGCCGGGTCCTGGGTGAGTCACCGGACCGGCTGATCTTCCCGCCAGTCGGGACAGAGGCGGAGGGGGAGGCTCCAGCCCCCCAGGGAGGGACTTCCATGGATACCCTCACGGTCGCCCTGGCCGCCAACGTGCGCGAGGCCCGGAAGGAGATCGGCTTGACCCAGGCGGAGATGGCGGCACGGGTCCGTCTGTCCGTCGACGCGTATGGACGCATCGAGCGGGGCGTGATGCTCCCCGACCTGGAAGCGTTCGTGGCCATCTGCCGCGTGCTCGGGGGGATGTCGGACCGTTTGTTGGGGCTGAAGCCTCGCCGACGGAAGAAACGGCGCTGAGAGGGGCTCCAGACCTGCCAGGGCGTCCGATGTGTTCGACCTGACAGGACGGAGGAGGTAGTATCCAGGTCTTGTGCTCTCGGGAGGCATCCTCCCGAGAGGATGAGAGCGGTGTACCCAACCTCTGCCGTCGGTCATCTCGCACTGTGGAAACGGGCCGCCTGGGTGGGGGCCCACCAACCCTGGCTACCTGAAGGATCTGCTTCGCCCAGAACGTTGATCGGTCCTGGGGGATAGCAGATGATGCAACCCCTTGTTCTCGCTACCGTTTCGATGCGCCCTGGCGCTGCCCTTGGTGTTGGTGTGCCTCGCGGGTCCCGCGTGGGCCGCCAAGTTGCCCGACGTCGTCGTCACTGGGGATCCAGTGGCGCCGGCGCCGGCGCAGCCCGGCACCGGTCTGTGCGTCGCCAACAGCGTCTCGGAAGACGTGGCTGCGGACTTCCCCCAGAGCACGTCGTCCTACATCGGGGGCATGAACGATTTCATGGAGCGGACGGCAGGCAACCGTATCACCTACGTCCTCCGCTCACCGTTCGACCTGTCCAACAACAACACAGGCGGCACCCAGGCGAGCCGCGGTGACTTCGTGGATGCGGTCCCTGAGTGCGCCAGCTACGGATGTAGCTTCTTCATCAACGATCCGTTTACGTCCTTTGGTTCGCGCTTCCGGGGATACCTGAACATCACCCCCGACATGCTGAATAGGCCTCTGCATTTCGGTCTCTACACCGACGATGCGGTGAGCCTCGTGATCTTCGACCGGAACAACGTCCAATATCAGGTCATCAACCGGCCACCACAACTCGGCGCTCCTACATGGCGCACAACCAACGGCGTCACCTTCCAGAAGTCAGGCCTCTATCCCGTGGAGGTCCTCTATGCGGAGGTCACCGAACACGCGGCACTGGAGTTCGCCATTCTCGATGGCACCTTCACGGATTTCGAGCGCGCGCCGAGTCAGTCCCCCATCGTCAAGCTGAACGAAGCTGGCTTCCTGCTCGTCCCGCCCGACAGGTTCTTCCAGACTGAGACCGGGCGCCCGTCCTTCCCGGACAACCCCTCCACCCCTCAGGATGAGCTCAGCCAGTGCCAGCAGTGCAACCGCGCCAACGCGAACGCTCCGGGCAACGGCGGCTGCGGCCTCAACTCGGGCTACTACTGCAATGGCGCCGCGCTGTGCGCCCCCTGTGACACCTCCCGCGTCTGTGGCCCGAGCTGCTCGCCCTGCGGCCAGAGCACTCCCAACTGCGTCAATGTCAACGGCACCTACGCCTGCGTCGAGTGCACCGATGACGCCCAGTGCGGTGGCCGTCGCTGTGACCTGACCACCAACACCTGCACCGGCTGCCTCGAGGATCGCGCCTGCGCCGCCGGCCAGGTCTGCGACAAGCTCAACTACACCTGCGTCGAGTGCAACCGCGACGAGGACTGCCCTCCCGACGAGGTCTGCGCCCCCGAGATCAAGCAGTGCCGCGAGTGCAACGAGGACTCCGAATGCGAGCGCGGCAAGAGCTGCGAGAACCACCAGTGCGTCACCTGCTCCACCAACGACAGCTGCGCCGGTAGCTCCTGCAACTGCTGCCCCTCCGGGACCCAGTGCGCCGCCCCAACCCCAGGCGCCACGCCCTCCTGCGTCGAGTGCACCACCGACAGCCAGTGCGCAGACGGCCAGAAGTGCGACTCCATCAACGGCCGCTGCTTCGACGCCATCCCCGAGTGCAACACCTCCGACCGCTGCGGCACCCAGTGCGTCAAGTGCCCCACCGAGCGCCCCTTCTGCCTCGATGGCCAGGTCTGCGTCTCCTGCCGCAATGACCTCGAGTGCGACAGCGGCCAGTTCTGCCTCAGCGGTGAGTGCACCTCCTGCACCACGGACCGTCACTGCGGCTCCCGCTGTGGCGCCTGTGACCAGGACAAGCCCTTCTGTCTCACCGATGGCACCACCGCAGGCAGCGCCTGTGTCGCCTGCCGCAACAACTCCGACTGCCCCGGAGGCGAGTGCAACCCCACCACCTTCACCTGCGTCACCACCACCTCGTGCGAAGAGAACTGCGCCGAGCAGGGCAAGGTCTGCAACGGCTCCGCCTGCGTCGAGTGCTTCGCCGATGCGCACTGCCCCTGCGGCGGCACCTGTGACGTCGACAACGGCATCTGCACCACCACCTGCGAAGACAGCGGTGACTGCCTGGGCGTCGAGTACTGCTCCACCACCACCCAGGAATGCGAACGGGGCCGCCGCAAGCCCGGCACCGCCCCTCAAGGGGGCTCGTTCTGCTGCGAGACGACAACCGCTGACCTCCCCTCCACTGGCACCGGCGCCTTCCTCGCCCTGCTGCTGGTGGGCTTCCTCTTCCTGTACTCCCGCCGGGCCTTATGAAGCGGTTGCTCCTGACGGCCCTCGCCCTGGCACTGGGCCTCGCCACCTCCGCCGCCGCTCAGGACGCTCGCTTCGACGTCCAGCTCTTCCGTCCGTCCGGCGCTCCCCAGGACCTGGTGATGGTCGGCCAGTCCCGGCCCCTCGCGCACCTGTCCGCCTCGGGTGGCTTCTTCTTCAACTTCTCGCTGGACCCGCTGGTGCTCGTGAACAAGGAGGGCGGCTCCTCCAACAAGATCCTCAGCATCGTCGGCAGCCGCCTCCAGCTCGACGCCATCGCCTCGGTCGGCATCCTCGACTGGGCCGAGGTGGGCGTCGACATGCCCCTGGTGCTCGCCCAGGCCGGGGACAACCTGGAGGCCATCGGCACCGAGGGCCCCATCCAAGGCTATGTGCTCGGCGATCTGCGCCTCACCGGCAAGGTCGCCATCCCCGGCCTGCGGCGCCGCGCCGAGGACTCGGGACTGGGCGCCGCGCTCACCCTGGGCCTCAGCCTCCCCACCGGAGAGCAGCAGGGCTTCGCCAGCGATGGTGAGTTCACCTACACGCCCGGCCTCGTGGTGGACTACCGCTTCTCCAACGGCATCCTGGTCTCCGCCGCGGGCGGGCTGTGGAACCGCCCGGACCACATCTTCAATGGCGTGCTCGTGGGCGACATGGCGCCCTTCGGTCTCGCGACCGAGATCCCCATCCTCCGCGGACGCGGCATCACCGCCGTCGGCATGGTCCACGGCGCCGTAGGCCTGGACAAGCTGCCGAGCCAGCCCCGCGACGTCCCTGCCGAGCTGCTCTTCGGTCTGCGCTGGTACAGCTCCACCGGCCTCACCTTTACCGTCGGCGGAGGCGGCGGGTGTGGGTGCTCGCTCCAGGCGCCCTCGCTGCGCTTCTTCAGCTCCATCGTCTGGGTGCCCGCAAAGACCTCCGAGTGGGAAGCGCTCGAGAAGTTCAAGAAGCCGCCCGAGCCTCCACCCCCGCCACCGCCCGATCTGGACGGGGACGGAGTCACCGACGACAAGGACGTCTGCCCCAAGGAGCCCGGCCTGTCCGACCGCGGCGGCTGCCCCATCCGCGACGCCGATGGCGATGGCGTGGAGGACAGCATCGACCGCTGCCCGGACGTCGCCCCCGGCCCTGGTGGCAAGAACGGCTGTCCGATGGCCCGCATCCAGGGCAACAAGATCCTCATCCTGGAGAACGTGAACTTCGCCACGGATCAGGACGTCATCCTCTCCGAGTCCTTCCCCGTCCTGGAGGAGGTGTCGCAGGTGCTCAAGACGCACCCGGAGATCCAGCGCATCCTCATCGAAGGCCACACCGACTCGCGAGCGGGCGAGGTCTACAACCTGGATCTGTCGAAGCGCCGCGCGGCCAGTGTGCGCACCTACCTGGAGGAGAGCGGCGTAGAGCCCGTGCGCCTGTGCTCGCAGGGCTTTGGCCAGAGCCGTCCTCTCGCGGAGAACGACAACGAGGAAGGCATGGCCCGCAACCGGCGCGTCGAGTTCACCCTCCTCCCGCCGCCCAGCGAGGGCGAGCCGCGCTGCCCGGGAGGCCCCGTGGAGAAGCCTGGCAAGAAGCGCAGCGGCGGCAAGCGCTCGGCTCCAGCAACGAAGGAGCCAGCGCCCAGGAAACCGTAAGGCCGGGCCTACATCCCGCCAGCATTGCCAGGCCTACAGCCCCACTGCGTCATGTCTTCGGTGATCGTCGTGCACAGCGCCCCCTCGCCACAGGAGTCGGGAGCCATCGGATCACACCGGCGGTAGCAGGTGCTGACAGTCCCTCCTCCCACGCCGCAGATCTCTTCCGCGGGGCAGCTGTCCGCGCGGAGCGGCTCGCAGACGCGCGCGCACCAGAAGACGCCGCGGCCTCGAGACAGACGCATGTTGCACTGCTCCCCCTCCACACAGGGTGTCTCCGGACATTCCCCCTGCACCTGCTCGAGGCACTGGTAGTCCTTGTCATGGAGACGCTTGCAGCGCTGCCCGGTGGGACACCCCTGTGCGCGACAGTCGGGAAAGCAGGCCGCCCCGTTGGGCCCTTCCTCGCAGGAAAGGCCCTCCGCACAGCTCGCCGCGTCGTCGAGCCGGCATGAGGCACTGCAGACGCCTCGGTGGCACACCAGGCCTTCCTGGCAGGCGCCCTCCTTGGAGATGAACAAGGTGTCACAGGGCTCCCCCAGACGGCGCTGCCCCTCGGCGACACAGCGGCGAATGAGGGAGCCGGTGACTCCCGTCGTGACGCGGCGGCAGACGAGGCCCGGGAAGCAGTGGCCGTCCTCCTCGCACTCGGACTCCATGCACTCGAGCCGGCGTGTCTCCCTGTTGACGACACACCCTCTACCCGCCGGGCAATCGCTGTCCGTCCGACAGGCACCACATTGGAAGAAGCCGCTTTCGTTGGAGCAGCGCAGCCCGGTGGCCGGAAGTCCATCCGCTCCGGTCTCCATGTGCGCTGGAGGCAGGCTCACGCCAGCGCTCGGGTGCAGTCCGGGAGTGGCGGTGGTGTCCTCCGGGACAACCCGGGGTTCGCCCACCGGGGAGTTGGCCGCGTTCACCACGAGCCTCGGAGGAGCCGTCATGGAGGCAGAGGCCTGGTGGGTGAGAGACTGGCGTGTGCGCACCTCCGAAGCCATCACGGGTGCGCTCTCCGACTCAGCCGCCGAGGGGGCCTCCAGCAGCTGCTCCTGGACCGGCTGGATCACCGTCCCAGCCACACCTGCGGCAGCTGCCAGCGCGACGATGACGAGTGCTGCGGCCCGTTCAAGAGGAGTGCTCTGCACCATGCACCTCGCAGGACGTGACGCCGGTTAGCAGCCCTTCACATCACAGCACAGGATGGCGCCACCATCCGGCGAGCACCCACAAGGGCGGCATTCCCAACACTCGGCCTGCCGCGCATAGGCCACTGTCCCTCCCAAGAATGTGCCGCTCACGGCGATGACCAACATCCAGCGAATGCCCCACCGCTTCGTCTTTTCCATGGAAATCCCCCCAGCGAGTGGCGGCGGGGTATAGGCCAAGGAAGCGGTGCAGCGCGATATGACCCGGGAAGTAGGGGGTCGTTGCATACCGCACAGGTCCGCACGCTCAACCTAGTGGGTTCTCAGTCCATCTCTCGGTGAGGACGGGCGGAGACGTGGGCGAGCTCCAGGCCCCAGCGCTACGGGGGGCACGTAGAGCCCCAGCCGCTCGCGCGTCCACCACGCTCCGGTGCTCTGCCGCGTGGCCGGGTCCGTCATCCGGTACTCGTACAGCACCGCGCGCACGTAGCGCGGCGGGTGCTCTGGAAAGGGATTCTCCGCGAAGAGAGCGAGCACGTCCGTCGAGCCCTCCAACAGCCCCACCAGCAGCGATACGAACCACCCCGGTGGCGAGCCCAGCGCGGCGAACCACATCTGCCAGTCCAAGCGCGGCTGGTGCGGCGCCACCTGCCTCGGTGCCCTGTCCAGCCGGGACACCTTGTAGCGGAACCCGTACTCGCGCCAGTGCTCCCCGTCGTCCGAGCCCTCGATGGCAATCTCGGGCCGGCGCACGGTCATCACACTGAAGAGTCCATAGGAATTCACGGAGCGGAGCGGGCGAGCCCACGGCTCCACGCGCTCCAGGAGTGCAGGTCTCCACCGTGAGAGCTCGAAGCGGCTCACCAGCTCGAGTGCTCCGAGCACGAGGATGGGCGCCGCGGCTGCGCTCGCCGCCAGCGTGCGCCACAGCGACTGGGAGCGGGCCGGCTCCGCGGGCACGAGGGGCAGCACTCGCGCGAGCGCCTCGTCATCCAGCAGCCAGAGCCCCAACACCAGCGACTGCAGATTGAAGAAGCCGTAGTTGCCGGTGGCGGCGATGGCCCCTTGCAGCAGACCGAAGAGCACGAAGGCGAGCTGCCGCAGTCTCCTGGGTGCGAAGACCAGGAACGGCACCACCGTCTCCATCACCAGCGTCGCGGCCGTGGAGGCCTTCTGCAGGCGCAGGGGCTGCTGGTGCGCGTACCACCCTCCTCGGGTGGGGAGCGGCGCGGTCTCGTAGTAGTGAGTGCACGCGGTGAGCTCGCGCCAGGTGCGATCGCCGGACTTGAGCTTGCTCACCCCAGAGCCCAGGTAGAGCCGGAAGACGAGCGCGCGGAAGAGCGCCACCTCTACCGCAGAGGGAGCCTCGCGGCCCGGCCCAGGCCGCAGCCCCGGAGGCGCCGTCAGCGTCGCGAGCAGCCCCATCTCCAGCAGCAGTGCGTCCCACTGGAAGGAGAGGAACTCCCGGCCCGCCGAGACATAGGAGAGGTACAGGCCCCAGAGCAGGCCTGTAGAGAGCCTCGGGGCCACGTTGAACATCAGCGCCAGTGAGAGCACCTGACCGGCCCGGCAGCCGCGCACCAACGCCTTGTCGGACGCACCCAGCCAGAACACAGAGGGGATGAGGCGAAAGCGCTCGGGCCCCATGTCCTGCAGCCGCTCCGACTCCATCAGCCCCCGCATCGGGCTGATGCCACGCGAGCCGTAGAGCCCCAGCACCTGCCTTCCCAAGGACGTGAACGCGATGAAGAAGGTGCCTCCCAGCAGTCGCAGGAACAACCAGCGCGCCAGGCGATACTCGGGAGGTCCCCGGTAGCGCCGTCCCAAGAGGAGCCCATCGACTCGAGCCGCCATGGATCGCTGGCTTGCGATGAGCCGATAGAGGCCCCCTGCCAGAGTCCGCACTCCTGGCAGCAGCCCGAGCCACGCAAGGGCCCTCGTCCTCCGCCGGGGCGAGAAGCGGAGCATGCGGAAGACGGCCTCCGCGCCCTGGGAGATCGCTCCAGAAGGCTCGATGAGCTGCATAGCTCGCCGGGCCGCTCCGCGCCGGATGCCCAGCACCCATCGAGGCAAGAGCCTGGCCGGTAGGAAGAGAACTCGGCCTTGGGTACGAGCCTGCCACCTCGCCACCCATCGCCTGCAGAAGCCACAGTCCCCGTCATAGAGCACGAGCGGCCGCATGGTCGGGCTCCAACGCATGTCACTCTCCTGGTTGCCCAACGGAGAAGATGGGAACCCCCAGCGCTGGTGCCTCTCACATCTCCATGCCTGCTCGTCCGCTGGGCGGGGGACCCGGCAGGCTCGAACTTTGCTCCCATGGACGGTGCCTAGCTTTGGTCGCATGAGCGAGCCGAAAGCGAGAGCGAAGAACCTCGAGGAAGTGGTCCCGGGCGTCTACAACTGGCATGTCCGGGATGACCGGATCGGGGGCGCACGCAGCGATGCCTATGCCGTGGTCGACCGGGATGGCGCCGTCGTCCTCATCGATCCCCTTCCCATCGACGAGAAGCTCCTGCGCCCGCTCGGCAGCATCACGGCCATTGTCCTCACCGCAGGGAACCATCAGCGCTCGGCCTGGCACTTCCGCAAGCTCTTCAACGTCCCCGTGTGGGCCCCCGAGAATGCGCATGGGCTCGAAGAGGAACCGGACAACTTCTACACCAGCGGCGACTCCCTCTCCGCCGGACTGACCGCATTCCACACGCCCGGCCCCGCCGAGGCCATGTACACGCTGTGGCTGCAGCAGCACCCGAGAGGCATCGTCTTCATCTCGGATCTGCTCACCCACGAGGGCCGGGGCCGCCCGCAGTTCGTCCCGAGTGAATACCAGGATGATCCGCGACGCACCCGTGTGAGCGTGCAGCGGGTGCTCGATCACCTGCCCGTGGACACGATCTGCTTCGCCCACGGCGAGCCCATCGTCGGCGCAGGCAAGGCCGCGCTCAAGCTCGCGCTCGAGCTGGACGACGAACACCCCTCCGCCCCTGCGCCGTGACGTGGAGCCCTCCAGGGGCGCTAGGCTCCGGGTCCATGAAGAGATCCAGCTCCTACTACTCGGACGTGAACCTTCCGCCGGCGACCAAGGATGACCTCGTTGTCCGGCCCGACCTCCTCCGAACCACCTTCCAGGTGCAGATCGTGGGGACCTTCGCCTCCCAGGAGGCGCTGTCCCGCCTGCAGCAGGAGTGCGAGCGGCTGCGAAGGCAGCTCCGCGAGGCCACGGGCGCCGAGGCGACGCTGAAGCCTACGGGCGTCCTGCTCGCGAGCTCCCCCTCGAAGAAGCTGCGGATTCCCGAGGATGATGACGACGCGCGCACGGGGGTGGAGGGTACGCTGGAGCTGCCCCTGCCCACGTCCATGGACTTCTGGGCCCGCAGCGCGCGAATGGCGGCGCTCCAGCGCGCCTGCCACGACCTCGCGGCGGATGAGCGCAAGGAGCGAGGGCGTCCGGCCTTCGGCTTCGGGAGTGCTTCGGCGCTCATCGCCGAGCCTGAGCATCACCGGGGGGAGCTGCTCCGCCGCTTCGTCTCCCGGGTGCAGGAGTTCAGCGCCGCCGCCAGCGCCCAGGGAGCCCCCCTGCGCGTGGTGGACTGCACCGCGCCTGGCCCCGTCATCCAGGCTCCCATCTCCCTCGAGGCAGTGTCCCTCTCTCTGCAGTTCACCTACCGCCTCGACGTGCCCGACTGAGCTGCGCTCACACCGCCGGTCCGCTCCCCTCTTGTAGCGGTCCCTCGTGCACCAGGATGCGCCCCGCCTCCGCTCCAGGCGGGACGAGGTGCAGCACCTCGCCCTCCTGAGCGCGGCGCAGGAGCGTGGCCAGCGCGGCCGTGTCCGCCACGAGCACCCGGAGCGTCGGGGGCAGGACGAGCTTGCGCTCCATGGCGGCGACCTGGCGCACCTCGTCCACGAGCTCCGTCTCATAGAGGAAGCTGCGATCCGCGTACTCGTGATCGCCTGGCACGCTCCCCACCAGCCGGAGCGGTCCCAGGCGAGTGTGGACCCGTAGGCTCGGGTTGTTCCACTGCGCCACGCCTCGCATGCGCCGCGCGCGCAGCATCCTCAGCGTCAGCATCTTCACCCACGAGCCCGCCCGGATGCCGTGCACGAAGCTCAGCAGCGACACACCGATGACGAGGCCCGGCACCACCGAGGGCGCCGCGTAGTAGGCCGCGCCAATGGCCAGCGCCTCATCCGAGAGCCCCAGCCGCTGGCGCGCCTCGTCCTCGAGCATCCTCGCCGGACAGCGCAGCAGGCCAATGGCTCCTGGGAGCAGGTAGAGATCCGACAGCACCCAGTTCGGCACTCCAATGGAGCCGAACGCCAGCTGGTTCAGCTCCCGGTACTGCCGCACCACCTCTGCGTGGTGCTCGGCCGGGAGGAACTTCACGGGGACTCCCACCGGCTTCAGGTCCAGCGCCTCCTCGTTGGCGGAGGCTCCCAGCGCCGCGAGCGACAGCTCCGGGTGACGCGCGAAGAAGCTGGCTGCCAGGACATGCATCTCAGCCTTCTGCCTCCATTCGCGCCGCCACGGCCGCCAGGCGGTTCTCCTCCGGGATCTGGATGGAACCCGGCTCCAGGCGCGCATGAGACACCAGACAGCGGCAGGCGCCTCCACCCTTCTCGCACAGCTCGCCCAGCCCGAAGGTCGTCACTCGCATCCCCAGGGCCTCCACGAGTGCACGCACCCGCTCCGGCACTACGCTGGGAGCCAGCAGCTCCTTCCCGAGCGGCAGTCCATTGGTGGCGTAGTTGCGGATCTCTTCCTTCGTCACCGGCAACAGCCGCTCGCGTCCGAAGCGCCGCTCCAGCAGCGCATACGACGGCGCTGGGATGACCTCTGGGCACACCACCATCCGGTCCACCGCCGGCAAGGGCAGCACGGCCATGTTGCCGTGAAATGCGGGCGCGAGGAGTTCCACCCGCATCACCTCACCTGGGAAGTAGCGCGCGACAGCCTCCATTCCATCCCGGTCCGTGCGAACCCCATAGAAGAGGAGCGTCACTCCATCGAAGGTAGCCACGTCGCCCTGGGCCTCCCAGATCCCCGCTCCCGGATCCACCACCTCGAAGCCCATCCGCCGAGCCAGCGGCGCCCAGTGCTCACGCTCACCGCGGCGGTGGGGGCTGATCAAGCGAGGCAACAGGAAGAGCGGAGGGGCGCCCGTTCGCGCCAGCACGTGACCGCTCTCGGCGGCATAGGGCATGCCGGTGAGCTCATCCGTCGGCGAAGGCAACGCCACCACCACCCCGCCACGTGACTCCAGGGCTCGCGCAAAGGCCAGCCACTCGCGCCGGGCCGCGCGCGCATCCACCGGCGGCGCGTCCTTGCTGCGGAAGTTGGACCGGCTGCGCAGCCTCCACCCCAGTCCCGGCGGTGACATCAGGAAGAGATCGATCATCACCCTTGCCCCTGCGACATGACGTCCTGCTCACCCCTGGAAGACCACTCCAAGCATCTACCACAACCCCATGCCTGACTTCAGGCCGTCCTCCTCAGGCCCAGGGCGGCGGTGAACACCGTCCGGCGGCGCCGGGTCTTTTCGCTGACGAGCTGACCGCCGCCCTGGGCTTGCTGGCGGATGCGCCCGGCGCAGGGCGACGATACTCCGCCCAGGAGATCCCCGGCCCATCATCGCCATCTGGAGTGCCGTCCGCGGAAAAGGCCTCCACTCCGCGGCCCCTGAGTTCGCGTGGTCGTTGAATGTGGCAGTGCATGCTGAACGACCCTCGTTGCATTGAGCGCTGGCCTCTCGCGCGCGTCTCGGTGAGGCTGGGGGCGCGTGGACGAGACGAAACTGCCTGACCCCGAGGATCTTCAGCCCCTGCTCGCCGCCGCTCTGACGCTGCCGGCACTGAAGCCGCACGCCGCGCGCCTCGAGCGGCTGCGCCAGGACTACGCCCGAGGCGTCGCCCAGAAGGATGCGCCCCTCACCGTTGCCCTCGTAGGCGCCACCGGCGCGGGCAAGTCCACCCTGCTCAACGCACTGGCAGGACAGCAGCTGGCTCGCGAGGGAGAGAACCGCCCCACCAGCACCGCCTCCACCGTCTTCGCTCCCGTCGGCGCGGACCTCGACGCCCTCTCCCGCGTGGGCGCCACGGTGGTGCGCTACACCGCCAGCCCTCATGGGCTCTGGGGAGGGCAGATCTTCATCGACACGCCGGACCTCAACAGCGTCGCCACCACCCACCGCGAGGTGGCTCGCGCCGCGCTGGAGCTGGCGGATGTGGCCCTCGTCGTCATGCACCGCGGGAGCGTCGCCGAGGCCACCCAGGTCGAGTTCCTCGCCGAGTTCACCCGTCGCCGCTCCCTCGTCTTCCTCATCAACTTCGCGGATGAGCTCTCCGCCGACTCTCGCGAGGCCCTGAAGGCCCAGGCCCGCAAGCTCGCCTCGGAGCAGCTCGGCCTGCCTCAGGACTCCATCCCCACCTTTGCTGTCAGCGCCCGGGCCGCGCGCGAGGGCAAGGATCCCTCCGGTGAGTTCGGCTCCTTCCTCTTCCACCTCCGCGAGCTGGCCACTCAGGCCGTGGCTGCTCGCGTGCGCCGCGGCAACGCGCTGGGCGCTCTGGAGGAGCTGGCCAGACGCGTCGAGGCCGCACTTCAGGAGACCGAGGGACTGCTCGCTCGCACCCGTACAGCCCTGGAAGCAGGCGTCAGCCGCGCCAGCGAGGGGCTTCGCAAGGACTTCGACTCACGCCTCGGGCTGGCTCATGGCCACCTTGCCTCGGAGGTACGCAGGCAGGCAGCAGGCCGCTTCTGGGGACCCGCGGCGTGGGGGCTCCGTCTCTCGATGTGGGGCGCGGGCGGCATGGGCGCGGCCACACTCCTGGCTCGGCGCAGCCTCCCCGTAGGACTGGCGGTGGCAGCCGCCTCTACCGCGCTGGACGTGGTGAGGGACAAGACCCGCGCTCGCGCCGCCGAGGTCGCCGTGGTCGAGCCCTTCGAGGATGACCTGGCCGTGGAGTCCGCCGCGCGCGCCGCGCTCACCGAGGCCCGCGCCGTCGCCCATGCGAGCGGCCTGCCTCCCGAGACACTTGGCGTGCCTGACACGGACACGCTCCTCGCGGAGCTCCAGTCCGTGCGCGCGAGCACCTGGCGCTATACCGCCACCACGGCGATCGCGGAGGGGGTATCGGGCTGGTGGCGCGTGGCGCGCTGGCTGGTGCTCCCGCTCATCAACCTGCCCCTCTTCGTCCTGCTAGGGCACGTGGGCTACCGCGTGGTCCGCGCCTACCTCGAGGGCCCGCTGTTGACCGTGGAGTACTTCGTCAACGCGGGCGCCCTCTTCGTGCTGCTCGCGGGCGCGGGGGCGCTGCTGGCCTCAGCGAGTCTCGCGGGCGCTGGCGGAGCCGCTCACCGGGCGGGCCGGACGCGCTTTACGGAGGCCCTCGCCACCCTGAGCGGGAGGCTCGGAGAAGCCGTCGAGGACAGTCTTCGCTCCGGGCGGGATGCCGCTCGGCGCCTTCTGAGCCTCATCCGCGGCAGCTGAGAGCGACACCACCGCCTCGCCCGTCCGCGACAGCTCCTGTGCCGCCACCATGCTGTTCTGCGAGTCGCGGCACAGCGGCGCGGCCACGCGCGTGTCGCGCACCGGATCGCCGTAGCCGACAATCCGCGCCGGAACGGAGGGGTTGTTCCACCCACGCCCCGTCTCCTTCGCCACCTTGAAGTGCAGGTGCGGGCCACAAGACCAACCCGTGGCGCCGGAGAAGCCCACGAGCTGGCCCTGCTTCACGCGCTCGCCAGGCTTCACCACCACCGCGCTGAAGTGGAGGTACTGCGTCTCCAGCCCATCGCCGTGGGAGATGACGACGTAGTTGGCCTTGGGCGCGAACTTCTCGTCACAACCGCCCTCGGTGCTGTCGCCGCGCGAGAGGCGCACGACACCGTCCCGAGCAGCGACGATGGGCGTGCCCTCGGGCATGCGGAAATCCCAGGCATACGTGTCGTTGTACTTGTGACTACCCGTGTCATGGCCCTGGCTCACTGGATGGATGCGGCCACAGGCAAACGGGACGCCCACTTCGGGCATGTCCTTGAGGGTGTTGGGGGAGACCACTGGAACCGAAGCAAGAACCAGGAGGGTGGGAATGATCATGGTGAGGGTCGCCTCTCAACGGAGAGACCCGCTCAGACTATTCCGTGACGAATTTCACCTCTTGGCCCGCCCGGCGCCTGGCCCGCGCGCAGAGCCCCTGCCCTCTTGCTCGCTTACACCTGACTGACTGGTCACTCTTTAAATGGTGAGGTAGAAAGACGGTCATGCCTCAGCGAAAGGCCCGCCCGGCGACGGCCGCTCGTCCCCGCCGCACGCAGCAGCAGCGACGCGAAGAGACGCGCCGCCGGCTGCTCGATGCCACCATCACGGTGCTGATGGAGCAGGGCTATGCCCGGCTGACGACCGTGGAGGTGGCGAAGCGGGCCGGCACCTCCCAGGGCGCCATCTTCACGCACTTCGACACCAAGGCCGATCTGCTGTGCGCCTCCGTCGAGCACCTCTTCCCCCGCCTCATCCAGGACTACCTCGCCGGCCTGGGGAGCCTGCCGAGCGGGCGGGACCGGATCAGCGCGGCCATCCAAGGGCTGTGGATCATCTTCCAGCGCCCGGAGCTCCAGGCGGCCATCGAGCTCTACGTGGCGGCTCGCACGGACCCCGAGCTGCAAGCCGCGCTGGCAGCGATGGAAGGTCCCCACCGCGACAACCTGGTGCGCGTGGCGCGTGAGCTGTTCCCCGAGGCCGCCGCGCACAAAGAGTTCGAGGCCGTCATCGAGCTGGTCATCGACGCGGTGCAGGGAGGCGCCATCGCCCGGGTGGCGCGGCCCGATCACCCCGCCATCCACCGCATGCTCAAGGTCCTCACCCGCTTCGTCCACCGCAGCTTCTCCCGAGGCCGAAACCGCCCGCTCAAGCGGGCCTAGCGAGGTCCACCATGGATACAGCCCACATTCCCGACCTCATCACCCCGGCCATCCCCTTCTTCGTCCTCTCGCTCATCATCGAAGGGTTCGTGGTGAAGCGGCTGAAGGACGAGGGCCGCGATGTCGCCGGCCACACCGTCAAGGACACCACCGCCAGCCTCTCCATGGGGCTCGGCAACCTCGTCATCGGCCTCGTCTGGAAGGGCATCGCCTTCGCCTTCTACGTGGCGCTCTACGAGCTCACGCCGCTCCGGATGGGCACGGGCGCGCTGGCCTGGGTGCTGATCTTCTTCGGCGATGACCTCTGCTACTACTGGTTCCACCGCGTCCATCACGAGTGCCGGTTCTTCTGGGCCGGGCACGTGGTCCACCACTCGAGCCAGCACTACAACCTCTCCACGGCGCTGCGGCAGCCCTGGACGACGCCCATCACAGGCGCTCCCTTCTGGGCCCCCCTGGCGCTGCTCGGGTTCCACCCGGCGATGATCGTCGCCATGCAGTCCATCAGCCTCCTCTACCAGTACTGGATCCACACCGAGGCCATTGGCAAGCTCGGCCCCCTGGAGTGGGTGCTCAACACGCCCTCGCACCACCGCGTCCACCACGCGTCCAACCCGCAGTACCTCGACAGGAACCACGGCGGCATCCTCATCATCTGGGACCGGCTCTTCGGCACCTTCGAGCCCGAGCAGGAGCGCCCCCTCTACGGGCTGACGACGAACATCCGCACCTTCAACCCCCTGCGCATCGTCGCCCATGAGTTCGCTGCCATCCTGAGGGACCTGCGACGCCCCGAGCCGCTGCGCCTCCGGCTCGCCCGCGTCTTCCGCAACCCCGCGTGGAAGCCTCCCGGAGAGAGCGCCTCGGCCTCTGGAGGAAAGGCCTCGCCCTCCTCGACGCTCCCGGCTTGAACGAGCCCCCTCCCTGGCTCGGGAAGAGGCAGACTTCCTTCCCTGTTGGCGCGCCGCGCTGTGATGGCGCACGGGAGGCACCTGCACATGATGTCGCAAGCCGGGAGGGGTTCGTGGGGCTGGCTCGGGTTGATCCTCGGGCTCGTGGGGTGCGCGACCGCGCAGACCGCACAGCCGGTGCCTGCGGCCTCGACGCCCACCACGGAGGCACCGGGGGTGGCCTTCGTCGGCGTCTCCGTCCTCCCGCTGGACTCCGAGCGGGTGCTCGAGGACCAGACGGTGGTGGTGCGCGGCGAACGCATCGAGGCCGTGGGCCCCGCTGCCTCCACCCCTGTGCCCCCGGGTGCGGCACGGATCGATGGCAAGGGCCGCTACCTCATGCCGGGTCTGGTGGACATGCACATCCACCTGCTCCCCGGTGAGGGAGCCCCCTCGGACCTCGCCGGACAGCAGCTCAGCCTTCTGCTCGCCAATGGCATCACCACCGCTCGCGCCCTGGTCGCCCCTCCGAGCGCGCTGGCCCTCCGGGACCGCGTGGCGCGGGGAGAGGTGCTCGGCCCCCTGCTCCGAGTGGCGGGGCCCTCCTTCCACGGAAAGTCCGTGCAGAGCCCGGAGCAGGCCCGGCTCAAAGTCCGCGAGCAGAAGGCCGCGGGGTACGATCTGCTCAAGACCCATGGCGGTCTCGGCCGAGAGACGTATGACGCCATGGTGGCCGAGGCGAAGGCCCAGGGCCTGCGCGTCAGCGGCCATGTCACGCAGGACGTGGGCCTCACGCACGCGCTCGAGTCGGGCCAGCAGATCGAGCACCTCGACGGCTACCTCGCTGCGCTCCTGCCGCCCGAGGACACCACGAAGGTGGAGCAGGTGGAGTTCGGAGAGGCGCTCGCCCGAATGAGCCCGGCCCGCATCTCCACGCTCGCCGAGGCCACGAAGCAGGCCGGCATCTTCAACGCTCCCACCCTGGCCCTCTTCGAGATCGTCGCCAGCGATGGTGCGGTCCCCGAGCTGCGCTCCTCCCGGGAGCTGCGCTACGTCCCCTCCACCGCCGTAGACAAGTGGACGAAGGAGCTGCTCACGGGCCCGCTGGCAGAGGCCTCCGTGCCCGGCAAGCACCGCTTCCTCGAGCTGCGCCGCCAGGTGCTCCAAGGGCTGCACGCCGCGGGGGCCCCCCTGCTGGTGGGCTCGGACTCACCCCAGCTCTTCATGGTGCCCGGCTTCGCGCTCCACCAGGAGATGGAGGCGATGGCCGCCGCGGGCCTGCCTCCGCTCACCGTACTCCAGGCTGCCACTCGCAACGCGGCGGCGTACTTCGGGGAGAGCGACCAGTGGGGCTCGGTGGCGCCTGGCCAGCGCGCGGACCTGCTCCTGCTCAACGCCAACCCGCTGCAGGACGTGAAGCTCACCCGTGCCCTCGTGGGCGTCCTGGTGCGTGGCCAGTGGCTCCCTCGGAGCGAGCTGGACGCGAAGCTGGAGCAGGTGGCCACGGCCGCAAAGGCGCCCCAGCGCTGACACGCAAGCCCCTCACCGACATTGTGTTCAATGTCGTGCGATGTACACGCTCGGAGGAGCCCGGGCATTCTCATGGCTTCCCCCCATGGAGGCGAGGCGCTAGGACACCGGGGGAAACCCAGGCCGTGGGGGAGCAATGAGCCAACGTGAGCTGTGGGAGCGGTACAAGAAATACCTGTGCGTGTGCCCATCCTTGGGCTTCACGCTCGATGTCTCGCGGATGAATTTCGCCCCCGCCTTCCTGGACCAGATGCGCGAGCCCATGCGGTTGGCCTTCGTCGCCATGGAGGCCCTGGAGAAGGGCGCCATCGCCAACCCGGACGAGAACCGCCGGGTAGGCCACTACTGGCTGCGCGCTCCGGAGATGGCGCCCGAGGCGGGGATCGGCCGCGCCATCCGAGACACGCTCGCGGACGTGCACTGGTTCGCGGAGGAGGTCCACGCCGGCCGCATCGCCCCGCAGACGGCGGAGCGCTTCACCCAGCTCCTGGTCATCGGCATTGGCGGCTCGGCGCTGGGCCCCCAGCTCGTGTCGGACGCGCTGGGCGGCGCCACGGACGCGATGCGCATCTTCTTCTTCGACAATACGGATCCGGATGGAATGGACCGAGTCCTGGCGCAGATCGGCGACAAGCTGCCGGAGACGCTCACCCTCGTCGTCAGCAAGTCCGGCGGCACCAAGGAGACGCGCAACGGCATGCTGGAGGCCGAGCGCGCGTACCTGGCTCGCAGCCTCACCTTCGGCGCGCACGCCGTAGCCATCACGGGTGAGAACAGCGAGCTGGACCAGTACGCGAAGAAGAACAGCTGGCTGCGCACCTTCCCCATGTGGGACTGGGTCGGCGGGCGCACCTCGGTGATGTCCACGGTGGGCCTGCTGCCCGCGCGCCTGCAGGGGCTCGACATCGACGCGATGCTGTCGGGTGCGCGGGACATGGACCGGGAGACGCGCCAGCGGGACGAGCTCCGCAACCCGGCGGCGCTGCTGGCGTTGATGTGGTACCACGCCACCGACGCGCGCGGAGCCAAGGACATGGTCATCCTGCCGTACAAGGACCGCCTGCTGCTGATGTCCCGGTACCTCCAGCAGCTCGTGATGGAGTCGCTGGGCAAGGAGAGGGCCCTGGACGGCAAGGCCGTGCACCAGGGCATCGCCGTCTACGGCAACAAGGGCTCCACGGATCAGCACGCCTACGTGCAGCAGCTCCGCGAGGGCGTCCACAACTTCTTCGTCACCTTCGTCGAGGTGCTCAAGGATCGCCAGGGTCCCTCTCTGGCCGTGGAGGAGAACGCCACCAGCGGGGACTACCTGCTGGGCTTCCTGCTGGGCACGCGGCGGGCGCTCTTCGAGAAGGGCCGCGAGTCCATCACCCTCACCGTGCCGGACGTGAGCGCGCGCACGCTGGGCGCCCTCATCGCGCTGTACGAGCGCGCCGTCGGGTTCTACGCCTCCCTGGTGAACATCAACGCCTACCACCAGCCCGGCGTCGAGGCTGGGAAGAAGGCGGCCGGCATGGTGCTGGAGCTCCAGCGCAAGCTGCTCGCCCACCTGCACGGAAAGAAGGGAACAGCGGGCACGGCGGAGCAGCTGGCCGCCGCCGTGGGAGCCGCGGACGAGGCGGAGACGGTGTTCAAGGTACTGGAGCACCTGGCCGCCAACCCGGACCACGGGGTGACACGCACCGAGGGTGCCACACCCCTCGAGGCGCGCTTCAGCGTGCCGTAGGGCCGCCAGGCTTCAGGAGCCGAGTTCCTGGAGCAACGCCCGGGCCCGCACCAGGTCCGGAGCGTCGAAGCCCTCGGTGAAGCCCGCGGAGAGGGGCGCGAGAAGCGTTCGCGCCTCCGCGCGCTGGCCTTGCCGGAGCAGGAGCCGGCTCAGTGGGACGGCCGCCCGCAGCTCCACCATCCTCGCGCTCCGCTCCCGGGCCAGGGAGAGCGCCTCCCGGAGGAGGGCTTCGCCCTGAGCGGAGTCCGGCTCTCTCTCCAGCAGGAGGGCTCCCTGGCGATACAGCACGTGCAGGAGCGGGAAGACTTCACCCAAGAGCCGGGCCCGGCGCTGCGCCTCGCCCAGCCGCTCGAGCGCGGCCTCAGGCCTCCCCAGCCAGGCCTCCACCTCCGCCACCATGGAGGCGTAGAGGGCCCAGTACAGGGTGTTGCCCTGCTCATCCAGCAAGCTGAGGCTCCGCTTCATCGCCTCCAGGTCCCTCGTCGCCAGACCGCGCAGCAGCTGCGCATACGCTCCCTGGGACACGAGCCGCTGGCGGGTCGTCAGCTCCAGGAGCTGCGCTGAGAGTGCATCGAGCCGGGCGTGCTCTTCCCGCAGGTGGTGCAGCACGAGGGCGAAGAGGCTGGCCACGGCCAGCGTGCTCGCATGGTTCAGGCCACGAGCTCTGTCGATCGCGGACTCCATCACCCTGGCGGCTTCATCCGGGAGGCCCAGATGCCACTGCGCCAGCCCCAAGCCCATCATCGCGTGGACGCGCGGCTCGATCCCATACATCGAGATGGACCTGGGAGTGGGGACCTCGGGCAGCGACAAGGCCCGGGTGGTGTGCTCGCGCGCCTGCGTGAACCCCCCCTCGACAAGGTGACACTCTCCCAGCATCGCGAGCGCCACGAGCTGGTGGCTGGCGTCCTGCTTCAGCCCTTCCATGGAGACGAGCCGCTCTGCCAGCCCCCGCGCCTGAGCATGCTGGCCGCGCACGTGGTGGTAGTTCGCCAGCGCCCACAAGGTGGGGACGGCGTGCGGGCTGTCCCCCTGCCGATCGATCAGCGCCTGGCTCCGCTCCACCCGAGCCTTGACCGCCGCGTCCGACCAGCCCCGGGTGGACATCAGCGCCGGGGTGATGATGCCGTTGAGCTCCAGCTCGAGCCGCGCGCGCTCTCTCTCGTCTGGGAGGGTCTCGAGCCAGCCGAGCGCCTCGGTGGCGTGGCCGAGCGCTTCATGGTCCGCCGAGCGCAGCAGCGCCGCCAATGCCGCCTTGTGGGCATAGCCGAGCGCCTCACGCCTCTGCTCCGCGGCGGCGTGGTGGCGGGCGAGCAGATCCGGGCGCTGCTGGACGAGCTCCGGGAAGCGCAGCTCCAGCGCCACCGCGATGCGGCCATGCACCTGGCGGCGGAGCGGCTTGATCATGGACTCGTAGGCCGTGTCCCGGATGAGCGCATGCTTGAAGGCATAGACGGGGCCGTGCGCCGCGTGCCGGCGGTGGATGAGGTCCGCATCGATGAGCGTGCTCAGGTCCTTCTTCAGCGCCTCCTCATCGGAGACGGAGCTGGCCACGAGCACCTCGTAGCTGAACTCGCGCCCCAGCGCCGCGGCGAGCTGCGCGGTGGCCTTGGCCGTTCCGAGCCGGTCCAGCCGTGCCATCAGCGAGTCCCTCAGGGTGCTGGGGATCGCCAGGGAGCCAGGCGCTCTGCCTCGGACCTCTCCTCTCTGGGTGAGGGACTCCACCACCATGCGGGTCAGCTCTTCGACGAAGAGCGGCACCCCGTCCGTGCGACCCACCACCTGCTCCATCACCTCGCCAGGCAGAGGCGCCTCCCGGGTGAGCCGCTTCACCATCTCCTCCACCTGGTGACGCTCCAGCCGGCCCAGCTGCACCTGGAGCACGTGGGCCACAGACCAGGGTGGAGAGAACTCGGGGCGTGCGGTGAGCACCGCGCACAGAGGCGTGCTGGCGGCGTCCTTCACCAGCAGGGTCAACAGCTCCAGGGTCGTTGGATCGGCCCAGTGCAGATCCTCCACGACCAGGAGCACGGGCTGCTGCTGGGCCATCTCGAAGAGCAGCGCGAGCAGCACATGCAGGGTCTGCTCCTTCTGGCGCTGCGGGGACATGGCCTGCAGGGGATAGAGGCCCGAGGTGCCCTTGAGAGCGAGCAGCGAGGCGAACAGCGGCAGATGCTCGGCAAGGTTGAAGCCGTGCCGCGAGAGCAAGGCCTCGAGCGCGGCCGTGGCCTGCTCCGCTGTCGAGTCGCGGCCCAGCCCCAGCATCCGCTCCAGCATGTCCACCCACGGCCGCAGCGTGCTGTGGCGCCACTCGGGAGAGCAGCGGCACTCCAGGAAGGTGTGCGGCGTCTGGCGCGCCTGCTGCGTCAGCTCCTGCACCAGCCGGGACTTGCCGATGCCGGGCTCGCCCGTGATCAGGATGCCCTGCCCCATGCCCACCTGCACCTGCTTCCAGCGCTGCTGCAGCAGCTCCAGCTCCAGCGCCCGGCCAAACAACGGCCCAGCGGGTGTCCCCTCCAGCCCGGTGGTGGTGGAGCGCTGCCGGCCGGTGAGGCGGAACACCGAAGCGGAGCGCATGCCGGCCGCGATGCGGTGCACTCCCGAGGGTTCCAAGACGAAGGACTCTCGGAGCAGCTGCGCGCTCACCGCGCTGACGAGGATCTCCCCTGGCTGGGCGAGCGACTCCAGCCGCTCCGCCATCCCGGGCGTGCTCCCCACCAGCACTGGCAGTACCGCGAGACCCTGCCCGCGCAGCTCGTGGCTGACGGCGAGTCCGGTGTGGATGCCGATCTGGAGCTCCAGCTGGATCCTCTGGGTGCGAGCCAGCTCCGCGCCGCGCTGCTCCACCTGCGTCAACAGCTCCAGCGCCAGGTGAGCGGCGCGCTGGGCGTCGTCCTCCCGCGCCCGCGGATAGCCGAAGTAGAGCAGCACCCGCTCTCCCAGCACACCGCCCAGCCAGGCTTCCCGCTGGCGTGCCAGCTCGATGCAGGCCTCCTGCTGCGTCCACAGCAGCCCGTCCAGCTCTTCGACATCCGCGGTGGCAGCGCCCTCCCCCACCAGCTTCAGGCTGCAGCAGACGGCGGTGACCTGCCGGCGCTCACCGACGGCTGGGAGCGGGGGCGTGTCCAACACGGTGGAGAGCCCCCCGGCCTCCGCGGTGGGCCACCCTTGGGTCGCGCAGGACTCCAGCTCCAGCAGCAGGCCTTGCGCGGTGACAGCACGCACCTGGGGATCCTTCTCCGTGGCGCGCCGCAGCAGCCGACCGAGGCGATGGCCCGCAAGCCACTCGGGGAGGGCGACGGGTTCCGGGCCCAGCTGCTTGAAGATGAGCTCCTGCAGACGGTTGCCCTCCACCACGCGCTTGCCCGTGAGGCACTCCACGAAGATGAGCCCCCATGCGTAGAGATCCGTGCGCGCCGTCACCGGCTCGCCGCGGAGCTGCTCGGGCGCGGCATAGGCAGGAGTTCCCAGCGTGTCGCGCGTCCGGGTGATGCGCGACAGCTCCTCCCGCCGGTCCTCATCGGAGAGCGTGCCGAGCCCGAAGTCGAGCACCAGGGCGTTGCGCCGCACCCCCGTGCTGGTGAGCATGATGTTCTGTGGCTTGAGGTCCCGGTGGACGATGCCAAGCTTGTGCGCGCACCCCAGCGCGTCCAGCACCTGGAGCATCAGGTGCGCGGCCTCCCAAGGCGGCAGGGCCCCCTCTGTGGCCAGCACATCACCAAGAGTCCGGCCCGGCACATACTCAAAAACTGTATAGAGCGTGCCTTCGTCGGTCCGCCCGGAGTCGATCAGCCGGACGATGTGCGGGTGATAGAGCCGGGCGCACAGCCGCATCTCCCGTTGGAAGCGGGCGACGAGCCCTTCATCGCTCGTATGCAGGTGGCGGAGGACCTTGACCGCCACCTCCTGGCCCGTGGCCCGCTGGCGTGCACGGTAGACCTCGCTAAAGCCACCCTCTCCCAGCTTGGAGAGGATTTCGTAGCGATCCTGGAACACCGTGCCAGCGACGATCGAATCCAAAGCCTGAGACCTGGGGTGAAACCCTGAAGAGAGAGATCACTGCTTAGCCCAGATCTTCCAAGCCGCCGAGCCCCTTGGAGTCTGGGGTTACGGGGACCTGTGGAAATCCCTCATGGAAATGTCTGGGTTTGAGCCCCTCAGCCTCGGGGCGACCGGGACTGGAAGACTCGCAACAACAGAACGAGGGAGGGCACCACGGTCACCAGTCCCACGACAAGCGCCACCACCAACGCGCGCTGAACGCCAGGGCTGGCCGCCGCGGACTGAAGCGTGATGTCCGGCACCACCAGGTAGGGGTACTGCGACGCAGCCCAGCCGAGCACGATGAACCCCGCCTGCACCGCCGCCGTCACGCGGGCCTGGCGGAATCTGCGCCGCCACAGCAGGACGAACGTCGCCACCGCCGCCACCGCCGTGACTCCGTGCAGCGCCAGCGCGAAGGGCGCGTGGAGGAGCCCTCCCCAGATGCGGGGCGCTCCCTCTCGCGCGAGCAGCAGCACCCCGAGCCCCGCGATGAACACCGCCCCGCCTGCCCCCAGCGCCCGCTGCCGAAAGTCCTCGCGCAGCGGCTCCGTGTCCGCCTCCGCCGTGAGGTACACCGCCGCGAGGAAGGCAAAGAGACACAGCGCCAGCACTCCCACTGCCAGGGCAAACGGCGTCAGCCAGGAGGCAAAGAAGCCGCTGACCACCGCGCGCCCCTCCACACGGATCTGTCCGCTCACCACGGCGCCCACGCACATGCCGAGCAGCAGGGGGGAGATGACACTGGCCACGCTGAAGACGAGCCCCCAGCGCTCCTGCACCTTGTCCCCCCGCGCGTCGTATGTGCGGAAGGTGAACGCCGTGCCGCGGAAGACGATGCCCAGCAGCAGCAGTGTCAGCGGGACATGCAGCGCGACGGTGAGCGCTGCGAAGGCTCGGGGGAAGCAGCTGAAGAGCAGCACCATGCCCACGATGAGCCAGACATGGTTCACCTCCCACACGGGGCCCAGGGCCCGAGCAATGAGCGCCCGCTGCTCCGCCTTGCGAGGACCTGAGGCGAGCAGATCCCACACGCCCCCGCCGAAGTCCGCTCCGCCAAAGAGCGAGTAGAGGACGAACGTCCCCGCCACCGCGACCCCCAGCAGGAGCTCAGTGGGCATCGTCCCTCTCCCGTCCAGGCAGGGTCCCGGCCACCTGCCGCGCGAGGAGGAAGGCCACCACCACACCCAGGAAGAGGTACACGAGCGTGAAGGTCCAGAAGGGAGCGGCCAGGTGCGGCACCGGCGTCACCGCCTCCGCGGTGCGCATCACCCCGTGGATGATCCAGGGCTGACGCCCCCACTCGGTGACGAGCCAGCCTGCCTCCATCGCCAACACCCCCAGCGGCGAGGCCAGCAGCCAGGCCCGCATCATCCGCCGGCTCGCGGGCCACTCGCGCCGTCGCCAGCGCAGCACCAGCGTCACCACGGACAGCAGCGCCATCGCGCTCCCGGCCCCTACCATGAGCTGGAAGGCCACGTGCACCTTCGCCACGGGTGGCCAGTCCTCCCGAGGGAACTCATTCAGGCCCTTCACCTCCGCGTCTGGATCTCCAAAGGCCAGGATGGACAAGCCCTTGGGAAGCTCCAGCCCTCCCAACCGCAGGGGTGCGCCGCGCTCCGTCTCGAAGTGACCCTCCATCGCGGCCAGCTTCACCGGCTGCGCCTCCGCCGCATGCTTCGCCAGGAAGTCTCCCACCAGCGGCTGCAAGAGCGCGGTGAGGCACGCCAGCGGCAGCGCCACGGCCAGCGCCTTGCGGTGGAACGTCGAGCCCGGGTGCCTGAGCAGCACGAAGGCGTGGATGCCTGCCATCGCGAACGCGCTCGCCTGGTAGCATGACAGCAGCACGTGGGCCGTCTGGTACTTCCAGCCCGGGCTGAACATGGCCACCAGCGGCTCGATGTTCGTCGGGCCCGCTGGCGTCGGGGTGAAGCCAGACGGATCGTTCATGAAGACATTGACCAGCGTGACGAAGAAGGCGCTCGCCGCGCCGCTCACGGCCACCATCACCCCGGAGAACAGGTGCAGGCCCGGAGACGTCCGCTCCCTCCCGTACAGGTAGATGCCCAGGAAGATCGCCTCGGTGAAGAAGGCCACGCCCTCCAGGCTGAAGGGCAGTCCAATGACTTCGCCGTACTGGCCCATGAACTCGGGCCACAGCAGCCCCAGCTCGAACGAGAGCACCGTGCCGCTCACCGCCCCCACCGCGAAGAGGATGGCGGTCCCCTTCGCCAGCTTCTGGCTGAGCAGCCGGTAGTCCGCGTCGCCCGTGCGCCGGGCCTTCAAGTCGCTGATCACCATCAGCACCGGCAGCGCCACGCCCGCAGCCGCGAAGACGATGTGAAAGGCCAGCGACAGCCCCATCTGGGCCCGCGCATAGAGCAGATCGGTCACAGAGAATCAATCTGCGTTATGCGCGATCTTTAGGCAATTAAAATTACTTCTAGCCTTTCGCAGGCTGGGTGCGCAGCCTGGGCACGAGCGCCTGGACGGAGTTCTTCGCGATGTTGGACGCCAGGGCCGTCCCGAAGATCATGATGAGCTTGCGGCCCAGCTCAATGGGCAGCGGCCGCTGCTCTGCGGAGGAGGCCACGCGGTCCGGGTGGGCCCACGCGCGCCGGATGGCCTTCAGGCGCTGCTTCGTCAGGATCTGCTCCCGGTGGCGCGCGCGCCACATCGCCACGCCCACGCCGATACCGGTCAGCACGGCGGCGGTGATGGCCGCAGCGATGATCAGGTCCTGGTGCCGCGAGACCTGGAAGCGCACGTCCAGCGCTCTGTCCCGCCGCCGGTCCAGCTCCTCCAGCGTCAGGAGCAGCTCATCGCGGATGCGGTCCGCCGTGCGCTCCACCTGCTCACGATCGTCCAGGCCCTTGGTGATGCGCTTCTGCTCGTCGGCCTTCGGGTCGCGCCGCTCGATCTTCTGCTGACCTTCGTTCTTGTGCTCGAGATGGCCCCACTCGTTCATTGCAGTGTCTCCCGTGCCATGTCGAAGTCGGCCTTGAGCCGCTCCTGGGTGTGCGGCAGGGGCTTCTTCGGCAGCCGCTTCACGCCGAACCAGGCCAGCCCGCCGGCAATGAGCAGGATGGCCACTCCCACCAGCAACACGCCCAGCCAGGCGGTCAGCGGCAGCGCCAGTCCCAGCGCGACGAAGAGGGCAGCCAGGCCGCACAGAGCCAGCGTGAAGCCCGCCCCCAGCAAGATGCCGCTGGTACGCGCGGCCTTGACCTCCTCGCGCAGCTCCTTCTTGGCATGCAGCAGCTCGGCCTTCACCAACAGCTTCGTCTCGGCGAGGGCATGTCGCACGAGCTCAGCGGTGCTCAAAGACTCCAGTTGGCTTCGCTCCAGGCGTTCCGATTCGAGATCCACGTCTCCGCCTCCGGACTCGAGAGGCTCGGTCGTGCGTCCCTGCACGCACCGTGTGCCCCTGCTCTGGCACAAGGTGGGCAGGACTCCCCACGGGGTGAAGTCCCTGCGGCGAAGGGAACACCCGGCCGCCTGCCTGCCCTACGGCTGGCGCGGCGCCTGGAAGAGCAGCCGGCTGGTGGCGAGGGACCGCATATTCGAACGGGACTGTAACATGCCCAAGTGAGGTGTGAGCAGGCGCTTTCCGCTCTATTCTCAGCCCCCATGAGCGACCCAAGGCGTCTTCTGCCGGCGATGCTGGTTGCCGGACTGCTGGCCCTGGGAGTGCTGCCGCTTCCGGCTCACGCCCAGGGAAAATTTGAGCGCCACCTCACCGCGGCCGTGAGGCTCTATCAGAGCCTGGAGTACGAGCGAGCCCTCACGCAGATCGAGCTCGCCCGGAAGCTGCCGCACAGCTCGGAGCAGGAGGTGGAGCTGTCCCTCTATGAAGGCATCATCCTCGCCGAGTCTGGCAAGCAGGAGTCGAGCGCCGCCGCCTTCAAGTCGGCGCTCCTCGTGCAGCCCGAGGCGGTGCTGCCCGTGAAGGTCTCTCCCAAGGTGAAGAGCCTCTTCGAGTCCGTCCGGGAGCAGGTCCAGCGAGAGCTGGCCGCCCTGGCGCCCAAGCCCGAGCCCCCCAAGGTCGAACCGGCGCCCCCACCGCCGCCTGCTCCCACCGTTGTGGCCCCGCCCGCGGCCGTCGCGAGCCAGAGCTCCTTGCGGACAAGCCTCCGCAGCGCCGCACCAATCATGGCCATTGCGGGAGGCAGCCTCGTCGTGGCGGGGGGCATCTCCTGGGCCATCTCCCGGGGCGAGTTGAATCGGCTGCGCAGCGATGACATCGCCCTCAACAGCCGGGAAGCCGTGAACCAGACCGTGTCGAAGGGGCGCACCTGGCAGACGGCGGGTGTCACCCTGCTGGGAGTGGGGACCGCCGGGCTGATCACCGCGGCGGGAGGCTTCCTCCTGGGAACGTCCGCGGAGCCCGTGGCGGTGGGCCTGGGGACGGATGGAACATCCGCTTTCGTGTTCGGGAGGTGGCCATGACGACGGTAAGCAAGCTCTGGAGCGTCCGGTTCGCAGCAGGGCTCGTTCTCGCCAGCGTCCTGGGGTGCGCTGACTTCGACACGGAAGGAGATGCCTACTGCCAGCGGAACCCGGCCCGCTGCAACCCGGACAAGACGCCCCCCACCATCGCCGCGAGCGAACAGTCCGCCGCCAGCGTCCTGGGTCCCCAGGCCGTCACCTTCAACGTCACGGCGCAGGACGCGGAGACCCAGAAGCTCCACTTCGTCTGGACGGCGAGCGGCGGCACCCTCGGGGAGCCGGCCCACACCGACACCACGAGCCAGGTGTCCTGGACGGCTCCGCATTGCACGCCTTCCGGCACGCCCATCACGCTCAAGGTGACGGTGACGGATGATGGCGGGTTCTCGGCTGAGAAGTCCTTTACCGTCTCCGTCAACGCCTGCCCGTCTCCGACGATCGCCGCGGGCGGTGGCCACTCGCTGGCCCTGCGCGCCAATGGAACGATCCTGGCGTGGGGCCTCAATGTGTACGGCCTGCTGGGGACGGGCTCCTCGGCCGTGCTCTCTGCCACCCCCGTGCCCGTGACGGCGCTGACGGCCGTGTCCACGCTAGCGATCGGCCAGTACCACTCGCTGGCGGTGCGCGCGGATGGCTCCGTCTGGGCCTGGGGCCTCAACAATGGCGGCCTGCTCGGCGTGGGAGCAGACACCGAGTCCGTCGCCACCCCGACACCTGTGACGGGACTGACGGCCGTGACGGCCGTAGCCGCGGGCGGCAACCACTCGCTGGCCCTGAAGAGCGATGGCACCGTCTGGGCCTGGGGCGAGAACGGCCAGAGCCAGCTCGGAGATGGGACGACCGTCGACCGCACCACTCCCGTGCAGGTGTCCAGCCTGTCCGACGTCATCGCCATCTCCGCGGGCAGGAATCACTCCCTGGCCGTGCGCAGAGATGGCACCGTCTGGGGCTGGGGTACCAACCGGAGCGGCCAGCTGGGAACGGGGACGACCGCCACTCACGCTACCCCCATCCAGGTGCTCAACCTCTCCAATGTGACCGCGGTCTCCGCGGGTGGCGAGCACTCCCTGGCCGTGCGCAGCGATGGCACCGCCTGGGCCTGGGGCGCCAACTATAACGGCCAGCTCGGAGATGGGACGACGGTCGACCGCACCGTTCCCGTACAGCTCGTCGGCCTGAGCAATGTCACCGCGCTCGCCGCGAGCTCTGGCCACTCCCTGGCCCGACGCAGCGATGGCTCCGTCTGGAGTTGGGGAGACAACGAGAACGGCCAGCTCGGGGATGGGACGACCACCAGCCGCCCCCAGCCACTGCAGGTAAGCGGGCTGTCCAACGTGACCGTGATCGCCGCCGGCAACAGCCACTCCCTGGCCCTTCATGGCGATGGCACCGTGCATGCCTGGGGTGGGACGACCTTGGGGCAGCTGGGAGACGGCAGCTCCAGCATCCGCGTCTCGGCCGTGCAGGCAGCCGTGCCGTCCAACATCCTCTCCATCGCCGCAGGCAGCTACCACTCCCTGGCCGCGCGCAATGATGGCACCGTCTGGACCTGGGGCCAGAACAGCTCCGGCCAGCTTGGAGACGGGACGATGCTCCAGCGCAACGCGCCCGCTCAGGTGCCCGGGTTGAGCAATATCGTGTCCGTTGCTGGCGGCAACTCCCACTCTCTGGCCATGCTCAGCACAGGCACGGTGCGCGCGTGGGGACAGAACTTCGCAGGCCAGCTGGGGGATGGCACGACCACCGACAAGGCCACGAGCGTTTCGGTGAGCGGACTGACGGGAGCCTCCTCCCTCTACGCTCTCGCCGCTGGCTCTGCACACTCGCTGGCCCTGAAGGATGGCACCGTCTGGGCCTGGGGCTACAACATCTATGGCCAGCTCGGGGACGGGACGACCATGAACCGCCTCACCCCCGTGCAGGTGCCCGGCCTGACGGGAATCATCGCCATCGCCGTTGGCCAGTACCACTCGCTGGCCCTGAAGGACGATGGCACCGTCTGGGCCTGGGGCTATAACGCCTACGGCCAGCTCGGGGACGGGACGACCATGAACCGCAGTGCTCCCGTGCAGGTGTCCGGGCTCTCCAATGTCGGCCCCGATGTCGTCGCCTCCAATGCCTCCCCCATTGCCTGCGGGGCCTACCACTGCGTGGCCCGCAGGAAGGATGGCACCGTCTGGACCTGGGGTGACAACAATGACGGTCAGCTCGGGAACGGGACGACCATCGATCGCCTCACGCCCGTGCAGGCCACGGGGCTGACCGGCGCGATCTCCGTGGCCGCTGGCCGGTCCAGCACCCTGGCCATCGGCACGGGTGGCATCATCTGGGTCTGGGGTGACAACAGCTCCGGTCAGCTCGGAGATGGGACGATTGAGAGCCGCACCGCTCCGGTGCAGCTGTCTGGCCTCTCCAACTTCACGGCCCTGGCCGCGGGTGACTACCACGTGCTGGCCCTGCGCAACGACGCCACCGTCTGGGTCTGGGGCTTCGGTGAGTATGGGCAGCTCGGAGACAACACGCCCCCGGCCCGCCTGACGCCCGTGCAGACCCCCTTGCCCTGAGGCTCCTGCCGCGAGGTGCTGGCTCAGCGCTTGCGGTGCAGCGCGAGCGCCGTGGCCAGCGTCTCGCGCACCTGCCGCGCCTGGAAGAGCCGGTTCGCCGTGTCCACCAGGTTGTCCAGGTACAGCACCTGCTTGCGCAGCCGCGGCGGCAGCGCCCGCGTGCCCAGGTGCGCGCCCAGCAACGCCCCTGTCACCGCCGCCGCCACGTCCACCTCGCCTCCGCACCGCAGCACCAGCGCCACCGCCTCGCGGAAGTCGTGCGGCACCTTCAGCGCCGCGTAGAGAGAGGTGAGCAGCACCGGCACCACGTGCGCCGGCAGCCCATCCACGCCCTGCAGCTCCGCCCGGGGCACTCCCACCTTGCGCAGCGCCGTCAGCGCCCTCGCCGTGTCCCACGTGAGCAGCCGCGGCAGGTGGCGCAGCTCCTCCGCGAGCACCTTGTCGTGCTCGGCCGCGGAGAGCGCCAGCTTCTCGCAGAAGGCCGCCGCCGTCAGCGGCTCCTCCTCCATGCCCAGTGACACCGCCTGCGCGAAGGCCGCCGCCGCCGCCGAGCACGTCGGATCCTTGTGCGTGACGATGGTGAGCACCCCCGCGTCGTGCGGCAGGCGCTTGTGGCCGCTGGTCTCGAAGAGGCCCACCACCATGGCCCGGCTGAGCACCGAGGGACACTTCACTCCCAGTGGTGCGCCCGCACTCATCCACGGTGCGCCACCGGCCAGCCGCTGCAGCGACTCCGAGAGCCCTCGCGGCGGCTGGAGGATGACGCCCTCCTGCCACAGCCACGCGAAGTGCGCCGCCGCGCTGCGCCCATCCACCTTGCCCTCGCGGATGACGCTCTCGCTGGCGGCCAGCATCAGCTGCGTGTCGTCGGAGAACTGTCCCTTGGCGAACTTGCCGCGCGGACGCGGGGCGAAGTCGTCCGCCAGGTGCGTGAGCCGCGTGAGGCTCGCCGGGGGAATGCCTCGGAGCGGGAAGCCGAGGGCATCCCCGATGGCAAGGCCCAGGAATGCCGCATGGAACCTGTCCTGGCGCTCAGCGGGAGTCAGCGGCATCGGAGGCGCGCAGATTAGCCGAGCGTCCGGCCAGGACCAGAGCAGAAATCGGCCGAGCGGCTCAGTCCCGTCCCAGATTCACCACTGCCTGCAAGCGCGCGACCACGGCCTCTGCTCCCTCGTGCAGGTGTGTCCCATCCCACAGGAAGGGCTCATGGACTGCGCGCAGCGGCGACGGGGAGGAAGAAGTCCGTCAGGTCCTTGCGCGAGCGCTTCGTCAAGTCCACCAGGGTGTACTTGTCGAGCACCGAGAGGAAGGCGTCGCGCGCCTCGGAGAGCACACCCTTGAGGCCACACGCAGGTGCGATGGGGCAGGTGTTCTTCTCCCGATCGAAGCACTCCACCAGGTGGAAGTCCGGCTCGGTGACTCGGAACACCTGACCCAGGGAGATCTCCGAGGGCGCGCGTGCCAGCATGACTCCGCCCGAGCGCCCGGGGCGCACCTCGATGAAGCCATGGCGACCCAGCGCCTGCATCACGCGCACGAGGTGGTTCTTGGAGATGCCATAGGCCTCGCTCACCTCCTGCGTGGAGACGAGACGCTCCGGGTGCGCGGCCAGGTACAGCAGGACTCGCAGCGAGTAGTCAGCGTGAAGCGTCAGATGCACGAGTCGTCGCTCCCGCTCCTTCTGGCCGGCTGGCGCTCGGCAGGAAGGCATCCGCGTGGATGTCCTTCAGCGAGAGCCCCGCCAGGAAGAGCTTCTTCCGGAGGGATAGCACCAGGTCCGGATTCCCGCAGAGGAATGCGCGCCAGCCGACGGGCTTCGGACACACTTCGCGGATGAGCGCGTCGAGCGCGCCCACGTGGATCCCCTCGCCCAAGCGGCCCTCCAGCACGCTCGGCCGGTAGTGCAGGTTCGAGTGGCGCGCGGCCAGCTCGCGCAGCTCCTCCACCAGGTAGAGCCCCCGCGGATCCCGGGCGCCGTGGAAGAGCCAGAGCGGGCCGGTGTGCCCGGCCTCCAGCGCGTCCCGGACGATGCCGTAGAGCGGGGCCAGCCCCGTTCCCGTGCCCGCAAGCAACAGCGGCTGCTCCGGGCGGCCTGGGACATAGAAGCACTCGCCCGCCGGGCCCTGGACTCGCACCGCGTCCCCGGGCCGGGCCTCCGCGTGGAGCCAGCCGCTCATCGCCCCGCCCGGAAGCAGGCGCACGTGCAGCTCGAGCACTCCCTCACGGGGAAGGCTCGCCACCGAGTAACTGCGGGCCAGCCCGTCCGCACGCAGCAGGGTGAGGTACTGGCCCGTCCGATACTCGAAGGGCATCTCCGGCCGCAGCCGGACCCGCAGCACATCCTGGCTCAAGCGCTCCAGCGACTCGAGGCGCGCGGGCACGCGCAGCTCGTCCGCGTCGCCCGCGAGCTCGAGCTCGGCACCCGGCTCCGGCCGGCACGAGCACGCCAGGAAGTAGTTGCGCGCCTTGAGCGTCTCCTTGAGCCCCGCCTGGGCCTTCTCCGGCACCGCGCCGCGCGCCGCACGCATGAGGCAGGACTGGCACACCCCCGCCTTGCACGCATGCGGCACGGGGATGCCCTGCCGCAGCAGTCCGTCCAAGACAGACTCCTCCGGCTCCAACGGGTACCACTGCGCCTGGTAGCTCACCCGGGACATGGGCCGCTCCTGCCTACCGGTTCAGGATGTCCGCGCGCATGCTCTCCGCCGCCTGGAGCACCTGCTGGATGAGGGGCTTGGCGACTCCCAGCTCCTCCAGTGTGCCGCCCAGGTGCTCTGCCACCGCGTTGAAGTGCGTGTCGTTCAGCCCGCTCTTCACCAGGTGCGCATGGCCCTTACGCATGTCCAGCCCGGTGTAGCTGTTGGGTCCACCGCAGACCATGGTGAGGAACGCCTTCTGCTTCGCGGACTGGCGCTCCATGTCCACTCCATCGAAGAAGCGACTGATGCGGTCATCCGAGAGCACTCTCCGGTAGAAGAGCTCCACCGCCGCGTCCATCGCCTTCGCTCCGCCGATCTGCTCGAACAAGGTGCTCATGCGCGCCTCCTGGCCCCATGGGGCTTAAAAGATGCATTTAAGATGCATCTTTCAGGGCGCGGCGTCAAATACCCGAAAGTCAGAGTCGAGCGAGGGTGTCGAGTCAGGGGAGGGAGTGGCTCGGGTGAGCCCGGGCCGTCCGAGTGCGGCGGCTAGGGCGTGCGGATGCCGGCGGCGGCCATCCGCGCCGTCTCGCGACGCACCGAGGCCTGCTCGACTTCATACCGGGCGTCCTCGGGCTTGAGGTCCTTCAGGCGCTGCTGCGCATCCATCATCCGCCGGCGAGCAGCCTCCACGTCGATGCCGGACACGGGCTCGGCGCCATCTGCCAGCACCAGCACCTTGTCATTGCCCACCTCGACGAAGCCGCCCGCCACGAAGAAGGACTCGCGGCGGCCGCCGTCGATCAGCGTGAGCGCCCCCGGCTCCATCAGCGACAGGAAGGGCGTGTGGCCCGGCCGCACGCCGAAGAGGCCATGGCCACCCGGGACGATGGCCTCGTCCGCCTGCACGGAGAGGATGCGCTTCTCAGGGGTGACAATCTCCACGCTCAGCTTGGCCATGTGTTCCTCGGGGACTGCTGCTTCAGAATGAGAGCCGGTAGGTCTTCCTCCCCACCGCCTCGAACTCCACCTTCGCGTCGTCCGTCAGGCGCGGGCCCTTGCCGGGAATCCCCAGCGTCCCCTCCAGCCACTTGAAGTGGCCCTTCATCTGCCGCACCTCGCCCAGCTCCTTCGAGCCCAGCAGGAAGTCTTGCAGGCGCCTCTCCTGCAACCTCTGCCCGTTGCGGTCGTACAGCTCCGCCACCACCGTGTTGGCCCAGGCCGGCACCCGGACCTTCTTCTTCCCCCGCTTCTCCACCCCCGGCCTGCTGCCCTTCTCCGCCAAGGGGCGCAACAGCCAGAAGCGCTCCCCGTCATTGGAGGCGAAGTAGATGTCGTCCACCGTGCCGATACACCCGGAGAACTGCCAGGAGGCCTTGCTCTCCGTGAGCATCTCCACCCGACACTTCCCTGGCCCCTCCTCCACCAGACGCACGATGAACTGCCCGTTGGCGCTGACGTGGGACTTGCTCTTGCGCTCCTGGGCCGCCCCCGGGAGCGCCAGCAACAAGGCCAGGGTAAGGAGGGTGCGGCACATGGTGCACCTCCGGGACGGGCGGGACGGCCTTACGCGGCCGCCATCTTCCGGGCGTTGTCGAGCACCTCTTCAATGCCGCCCGCCATGTAGAAGGCAGCCTCGGGGATCTCATCGTGCTTGCCCTCGGCGACCTCCTTGAAGCCCTGGATGGTGTCCTGCAGCTTCACGTACTTGCCTGGCTTGCCGGTGAAGACCTCGGCCACGAAGAAGGGCTGCGACAGGAAGCGCTGGATCTTCCGCGCCCGCGCCACCGTGAGCTTGTCCTCCTCGGAGAGCTCGTCCATGCCGAGGATGGCGATGATGTCCTGCAGCTCCTTGTAGCGCTGGAGGATGCCCTGGACCTTGCGCGCCACCGCGTAGTGCTCCTGGCCCACGACGTTCGGATCCAGGATGCGGCTGGTGGAGTCGAGCGGATCCACCGCGGGGTAGATGCCCAGCTCGGAGATGGCGCGGTTGAGCACCGTCGTCGCGTCCAGGTGGGCGAACGTGGTGGCGGGCGCCGGGTCCGTGTAGTCGTCG
>Ga0190275_10000238_pt1 | contig 57147 bp, 44 predicted proteins | sample Popmic550T_FD_133745 | JGI IMG/M metagenome (GOLD analysis project Ga0190275, IMG submission 133745) | Populus adjacent soil microbial communities from riparian zone of Yellowstone River, Montana, USA - 550 T | ecosystem: Environmental > Terrestrial > Soil > Riparian zone > Trees stand | place...
AGCCGGAAGTTTCCGTTCGTCTCGTCCGAGCCGTTGAACGCCAGCGATTCCTCGGATCCGAGCGTGCTGCCGTTGACCGTCAACGTCTGGCCAGCGCCGAGCAGGTCGCCGTCCCAGGTGATGCTGTAATCGAACTCGGTGCCGCCGCCGCGGGCGTAGCGGGTGTCGGTGGCTCCGGAGACGGTCAGATTCTCGATGCTCGTCAACGCCCCGGCGAAGCCCGCCTGGGTGAAGTCGATCGAGTAATTGCCGCGGAGGAAGAAGCCGTCATAGCCGTCGCCGCCATCGACCACGTCGCCGGCGGCGAAGCGGCCGCCTTCGGCGAAGAAGAAGATGTCGTTGCCGGCGCCGCCGGTCAGATCGTCGCTACCCCGGCCGCCGTAGATGACGAAAGACGAATCCGTTTCGGCCGAACCGTCGAACGTCAGGTCCTCGCCCGCGAGCAAGGCGGACCCGTTGATCCGGGCCTGGACACCCGTGAAATTGGAATTGGAGATCGTCAGGTCGTAGTCGTAGAGGTTCGTGCCCGGATCGCCGAAATTGACGTTGGTGCCCGCGAGCATCGAGATATACTCGATCTGGACGACCGAGCCGTCGAGGGTCAGGCCGCCGCTGTAATCGCCCTGGAGAACGATCGTATCGGCGCCGGAGCCGCCGTTGACGTTGTCCGCGTCGGTCAGCGCTCCTCCGAAATAGAAGATGTCGTCCGAGTCCAGACCGCTGGCCGAGTCGTTCCCGCCCTGGCTGAGGACGAACGTGTCGGGCTGCGGCGTACCGGTGATGACGTTGTCGGTGCCGTCGCCCATCAGCCAGTCGCCGGGCCCGGCGACTCCGTTCACGGTCACGGTAACGGTGACGGTATTGCCGCCGGCCACGGTGTAGCTGAACGTATCGCCGACCGTCGACGTGTTGACCGCGCCCGAGCTGCCGTCGGTGAGCCGGTTGAACTTGCCGTTGGGATTGTAGCTGTAGGTGCCGTCGGCATTGACCGTCAGGATGGCGCCGGAGGCCAGGACGATGGGCTGGCCGACGTCGGCGGGCGAGCCATTGACCTCCGATACGGTGATCGTTGGGCTGTCGATGTCGCTGTCCGGGCCCGAGCCGTTGTCGGCGAACAGGCTGCCCGTTCCGATGACGTTCTCCGCCGTCGACACCGCGTCCGGCTGCGCGACCGGAGCATCGTCCGAGGCCTGGACGCTGATCGTCCGGGTGGCGATGCCTTCCTCGCTGGTGCCGTCGCCGCTGAGGCCCGGGTCGCTGCCGTTGTAGCCCGCGTCATTGGAATAGACGGTGAGCGTGTCGTCGCCGTTGAAATTGGCGTTGGGCGAGTAGGTCAGGCCGTTGACGGCCGCGAGGGTCGCGTTGATCTGATTCAGGGTCGCCTGGACGGTGATCGTGTCGGTGGCCTGGGCGATGATGTCGCCCACGGCGATTCCGCCGACGACGTCGGTGCGGATCTCGAGCGAGCCGTTGGCGACCTGGAAGGTGTAATACAACAGGTCCGTCGCCGGATCGGCGTCCGGATCGGAGATCGACATTCCGCTCAGCCACGCGTCGACCGCGTCCTCGATCGTTCCGATCGTCCCGCCCAGCGAATTGACCGGGGCGTCGTTGACTCCGGCGATGTTCACCGTGACCAGATTGACGTCGAGGTTGGTGGCGCCCGCCCCCTGCCCGCCGCCCGGCGAGCCGTCGTCGAAGCCGACGGCCAGGTCGACCGACGCCGGCGGGTTGTCGCTGGTGTTGGTGTAGCGGACCGCCTGGATGACCTCGTCGACCAGAGCGCTGGTCGCCGCCGTCTCGAGGCTGGTGAAGTTGACGACGATGAGCCCGGCGCTGCCGTTGACGCTGATCGTCCCGAAGATCAGTCCGCCGGCCTTCAGATTGGAGCCGTCGATGGTGAAGTTCGGACCGGCGACCAGGGTGAAGACGTCCTCGGTCGGATTGGTCGCGGGGTTGCGGTTCACGCTGAACGAGGCGCCGGCATAATCGCCGTTGCCACCGTTGCGGGCGTCGAGATCGACGTCGGCGACGGACCCGGCGGGCAGGATCGCGACGGCGGTCTGCTCGGTCGCGGCGATCGGGCCGCCGGTGGTCAGGATCGGCGAATCGTTCACGGCGGTGACGTCGACGGTGAGCGTGTTCGGGCTCGCGTCGGTGTTGCCGTCGTCGTCGGTCACCGAGAAGGTGATTTCCCCGACTCCGGCGCCGTTCACGTCCGGGGCGGCCCTGAAGCTGACCTTGCCGTCGGCGAGGTCCTGCGCGGTGTAGGTCTGGGGCAGGACCACGAGCACCGGCGCTCCGGCGCCGGCAGTGCCGTCGGCGTCGAAATAGATGCCGCCGCCGGTGACCGCGCTGATCGTGACGCTGGCCAAAGTGCCGTCGGAATCGCTGAAGCCGAGGTCGGCGGCCTCAATCAGTCGGAACGTGTCCTCGACCGCAGTGATCGTCGCATTGGCACCCGAAGGCGCGTCGGCATTGTCGTCGGAGACGCTGATCGTCGAGACCGCGACATTGCTCGCGACGTCGCCGTCGGTGACGGAGACGTTGATCGTCCTGGACGTGTTCGTCCCGCCCGCCGTGGGATCCTGGCTGCTGCTCGAGAAGGTGATCTGCTCGATCGCCGCCTCATATTCGGCCTGCGTGCCGGTCCCGGTCAGGATCAAATTGGTGGCGGTGCTGCTCGGATCGACGGTGATCGCGCCCGGCAGGGTGCCGACGACGGTCAGCACGTCGCCGGCGACGGCGTTGGCGATGGTGATCGTCGCGCCTTCGACATTGTCGCCCACGTCGGCGTCGGTGATGAGGACGTCGACGTCCGAGATCGCCGCCGCCGCGCCGCCTTCCGTATAAGCGCCGGAATAGCCGGTGCCGGCGCCGGAGGCGTCGAGATCGAGAACCGGCGCGACATTGGCCGGAGCGACGTTGAGGGTGAAGGTGTTGGGCGACTGGTCATATTCGACGCCGCCGTTGGCGTTGCCGCCATCGTCCTGCACCTGGAAGGTGAAGGTCGGCGAGGTGTTGGCCGCCGCGGCGGGCGCTTCGTAGGTGAACTCGCCGGCGGTGAGCTGGGCGAGCGTGATCGTGTCGCCCGCGCCGATCGCGACACCGTTGAGCTTCAGGGTGCCGACGGCCGGAAGGGTCGTGATCCTGACCCCGGCGAAGCTGTCGCCGTCGATCGGGTCGGAGAAGCCGTCCGAGAAGTCGGTGACGAGGAATTGGTAAGGAATGGTGGCGATGACCTCGGCGCTGTCGTCGGTCCCGGCCGGCTCGTCGTTCACCGAATTGACGGTGACGGCGATCGTGTCGGAATCGCTGGTCGCCGCGCCGGTGCCGGTGGCGACGATCCCTCCGAACGTGTCGGTGACCTGAAGCGTGATCTCCGCCGCGCCGTTGTAATTGGCGGTCGGCGTATATTTGGCGGTGGCGAGCGCGGTGTTGATGGCGGCGAGCGTTCCATGGAACGTCATCGTCGTGTCGCCGGTGCCGTCGCCGACCGTGAAGGTGAGCCCGGTGAGAGTGGTCAGGGTCAAAGTGCCCTGGGTGGCCGACAGGGTGACGTCGTAGACGCCCGAAGGCGCCAGGGTAGAGTCGACGTCGGCGATCGATAGGCCGGTGATGGCGGCGTCGACCGAATCCTCGTTGACCGAGGCGTTGGCCGGAGCGGTGCCGGTAACCGGATCGTTGACGGCGGTGACGGTGACGTTGGCCGTCGCCGTGTCGGTGTTCCCGTTGCCGTCGCTGATCGTGTAGGTGAACGTGTCGGTGCCGTTGTAATTGCCGTTGGGCGTATAGGTGAGAACCCCGCCGACGACGCTGACCGTGCCGTTGGCGCCCTGGGTCGCGGAAGTAATGGTCCGGGTGTCGTTCTCCGGATCGGTATCGTTCGAGAGCAGCTGGGCGGTCAGGTCGTTCGCGCCCGAATCCTCGGCGACGCTGACGGAATCGTCATTCGCCACCGGCGGCTGGTTGAGAACGAAGCCGAAATCCAGGGTGTTGTTGACGTCGTTGCCGGTGCCGGCGGTGGGCTCCTGATTATATTCGAGCGTGATCGTCTGGCTGGCGACGGCCCCGCCGGTCGCGGCGACTCCGTTATTGTCGTTGTCGACATTGTTGTCGGGATCGGCGGCCACGCCCTGGACGATCCGGAGACCCTCGAGCGCGCCCCCGCTGGCGAAATTCGCCGCGGTGACGACGACGATATAATCGCCGTGAGCGAGGCCGGCGAAGCTGTAGGCGCCGTTCGCCACGGTGGTGGCGCTGCCGAGCAGCACGTCGCCCGCGTCCCAGGCGCCGCTGTCGTTGGTATCGGCATAGATTTGGAGCGCCACTCCGGAGCGGCCCTCGCCGACGTCGTACAGGCCGTTCAGATTGGCGTCGACATAGACGTTGCTGCCCAGCGTCAGGCTGTCGAGCGCGAGCATCTCCTGGGCGATCTGGGTGGTGAAGTTGCTTCCGCTGATCGTCGCATTGTTGACCAGATTGACGATGAAGCCGTCCCGCTGGTCGGTAATCGTCGCCTTGATGAAGACGTCGACCGTCTTGCCGGCCGGAATGGTGCCGATATTGACCGGAGTGATCGCATAGGAGGTCGACCCGACCGAGCCCGGAGTGCCGCCCGCCGCCTCGCCCTGGGCCGGCAGCCGCCGCTCGCCGGCGTTGACGTAGCCGTACATGAGGTCGCTGGCGCTCGACCCGGCATATTCGTCGCCCAGGCCGATCTGGTGGCCGAGCTCGTGCATCAGCACGGTGAGAAGGTCGATCCTGCCTTCGGCGGCGCCGCCCGAATCGGCCGTGAGCCGGGTGCCGGAGCCGTCGAACTCGCTGTCCTCGCCCGGAGTCGAGTCGACGAACCAGCCGTAGCCGGCGCCGTCGTTGTCGAGGTTGACGACGCCGGTGGTCGAAGACCCGACGAAGACGCCCGCCATGTCGACGATTCCGAACTGGACGGCGCGCATCGCCTCGACCTGGGCGGCGCTCGCGCCCGCGTCGATCCAGCGCTGGATGGCCGCGTCAACCATGGCGGCCAGGGCCGCCTGGGTCAGTCCCGCGCTCGCCGGCGGGGTCGAAGGGGTGCCGGCGCCGGCGTCCGCATTGCCGCCCGGATCGACCGGCGGCGTCCTGCCGCCCGCGCCCATGTCGCCGTCTTCGCTCCCGGCCGGCCGGCTCGGCTCGATCGCCGGCTCCGGATCGCGCGGAGGCGCGGTGACCGGGCTGACGTCGAGATCTTCCCAGCCCGCGGCCGCTTCCTCCTGAAGGATGATCGGCGCGGGCAGGTTGAAGGCGATGTTGGTGATTCCGAAGGTGTTGCCGGCGTCGACCTTGCCGGGCGCATAGCCGGGGAGGAAAGGCCCGTTGACCAGCGTATTGCTGGCGCTCCAGAAGGTGGACAGGGCCGTGCTCGCCGTGCCGCCGCTGCGGTTCTCGCCGCGCGCCGCCGTTCCGGCATTGTTGTAACCCGGGATATTGTAGTGCGCGACGGTGTTCGACCCGAGCTGGTCGAGGTAGATCGCGTTGCCGCCGCTCGCGGCGCCCGCCCGGAACGTATTGCCGGTGACGCTGAGGCCCATGACCGACGGATCGGTGGCGCCCTGGCCGCCGACGAGGGCGTAGAGGCCCGACAGGAGGTCGGATCCGGCGACGTCGCCGTTGATATTGTCCTTGACCGTCGCCTCGAGCCGGGACGAGCCTCCCCCGCCCGCGCTGTTGGCGAACAGCCGGATCGCGCCGAGGCCGTTCTTGATGTCGTAAATGTCGTTGCTCTCGATCCGAACCGCATAATTTATCGAGCCGGTGCCGTTGGACTTGGCGTGACCGACGTTGATGCCGTCGCCGCCGTTGATCGAGCCGCCGTTCGCGTTCGTGTCGAGAACCCCGTTGTTGGTGCCGATCTGGTTGTTGAAGATGATTCCGTTGATGGTGGCTTGATGGCCCGTATAGACCGCGTCGAGGGCGTTGCCCTGAGCGCCTTTGATCGTGTTGTTGCTGAAATTGAAGGTGATGTTGGCGTTCGACCCCACCGCCGTGCTTCCGCCCAGCAAGTCGACTCCGCCGCCGCCCGAGACGACATTGCCGTGTCCGTTCAGGAACTGGTTGTTGGTGATCGTCAGATTCTGGGTGGTGACCCCGATCGCGATCGTCTGAAGCTGGTCGCCGCGGGCGCCGTTGAAGGCGACCCCGTCGACGGTGAGGGTGAGGTTGCTCCCGGTGCCGCCGGATTCGACGTGGAGCGAATCGTCGCCCAGCGCATTGCTGTTGAGGCCGAACACGGCCTGGTCGTTGACGCTGTCGCGGACCGTCATGTTCAGCGTGTCGGCGCCGTAAAGGAAGACCGAGAGGTTGTTCTCATGGCCGCCGGCGATGTTGTTGCCCTCGAACAGGGCGGTGCCCTTGAGGCCGGTGGTGAGATTCTCGGTGCCGAAGCGGATCACGCCTTCGTCGAGGCCCTCGTTGGTGCCGAACGTGCCCGTGAGCGTCGAATCGCGGAGCGTGAAATTGTTCACGTTCTCGCCGCGAATTCCGAAATTGCCGAAACTGCCCGAGAAGGTCATGTTCGACAGCGAGACGTTGGAGACGCCCTCCATGTAGATCCCGGTGCCCTGAGTCGCCGCCGCGCCGTTGCTTCCCAGATCGCCGCCGCCGACATTGGCGATGGTACCGCCCGACCCCGCCACCGAGGCACTGCCCTGGACGACGAACTGGCCGCCGGAGCCGGTGTTCTTGAGGAACACGCCGGTGGTGGTGCCGCCTCCGGACACGCCGAGCTGCTCGAGCGTGATGTTCGTCGTCACGCCGTCGATGTTGATCGCTCGCCCGGTCGTGGAATTGACGAAATTGTCGTTGCCGCTGATCGTCAGCGAGCCCGCGCCGACCGTCGTGCTGGTGGCGTTGATTCCGGTACCGCTCGTGACGTCGAGGTCGAGCGTTCCTTCGGAGAAGGTAACGTTCGCTCCGGTGCCGCCGGTGTTGGTGAAGGTGATTCCGGAGAGCGAGCCCGTATTCAGGGTCGTGTTGCCGGTGAAATCGATGTTGCCGCCGCCGTTGTTGACCAGGCGGATGCCGCCGCCGCCGACCGCCGCCGTGATCGCGCCCGAGAAGGTGATCGCGCCGCCGCTGTGGCCGGATACATCCACGACGTTGTTGCCGCCGGACGACTGGGTGACGCTCGCGGCGACCGTGACCGCCCCGGTGCCGTTGGTGATGGCCACGCCGTCGCCGGCCGGATCGTTGGTCGAACCGATCGTTCCGCCATTGATGTTCACCGCGTTGGTCGCGCCGACGATGTTGACTCCGTTGCCGGCGACTCCGTCGATGTTGACGGTGGTGAAGGTCACCGCGCCGGTGACGTTCGGCGTCGTGCCGTTGATCTCGATTCCGTCGCCGGCCGTGTTGTCGATCGTCGCGCTGGCGAAGTTGAACGTCGAGTTGGAGCCGGTGATGTTGATTCCGTCGGCGCCGGCGCCGGCGGTTCCGCCGATCGTGACCGCGCCGCCGCTGAACGTGCCCGCGCCCGCCGCGTCGAGATTGTTGATGTTGATCGCGTTGCCGGCGGCGACGTTGCCGGTGGTCAGGGTCTGGAAGGCGATCCCGCTCGTTCCCATCGTGCCGGTGAGGTTGAGGGCCTGGCCGGTGCCGGTGACGACGCTGTTGGCCGCTCCGGTGATGTTGAGGGTTCCGCCGCCGGAGAAGGTCAGGCCGGTTCCCGACGTGGTGGTGATGTCGAGGCCGGTGCCGGCCGGGTTGAAGTTGATCGTCCCGCTGTTGTTGGTCAGAGTGACTCCGTTGCCGGTGCCGGCTCCGGCGCTGACGAAGGTCTGGCCGTTGAAGTTGATCGTGCCGGCGCTTCCGTCGACCAGAATTCCGGTCTGGCCGGCGGCGATCGCGCCTTCGGTGATGGCGCCGGTGAACGTGACGGTACCGCCGGTGCGGTCCTGGATCTCGACCACCGAGCCGCCGGGGCTGGAGATGTCGCCGCCATAAGTGAAGTTGACGTCGCCGCCCGAGCTGGCGGTGCCGCCGCCCGCCGCGCCGATCAGGATCCCGGTCCCGGTCGAGGTCTGGATGATTCCGGTGGCGGCGGCGAAGGTGCCGGTCACGCCCTGCAGGTGAATGCCTTCGCTGGTCGAGCTGGCCGAGCTCAGCTGGTCGAGGTCGACGTTGAGCGTTCCGCCCTGGTCGATGTCGACCGCCTTGCCGAGGCCGGTGATGCTGGTCTCGTCGACGACGAGCGTTCCGACGCCGGCGCCGCCGTCCTCGATTCCGACGGCGCCGTTGGCGGTGCCGTTCAGGGTCACGCCCATGATCGTGTTGTTGGTCGCCAGAGTCACGCCGACTCCGGCATGGCCGATGGTCGCGTTGCTGGCATTGGCGCCGATGGTGATTCCGTTGACGCTGAAGGCATGCCCGTCGCCGAACAATTTCTGGCCGGTCTCGAGGACGATGCCGGTAGTGTAGGCGCCGGTATTGTAGACGAAGATGGTGTCGTCGGCATTGTCGAGCGCATCGGCCGAACCGCCGGTGCTCAAGTTCGCCAGGGTGGTGAACGGCTTCAGATAGCTTCCGTCCGAGGCGCCGTTCACGCCGGTGTAGCTCGCGTCCACATACCAGACCGGATCGGTGACGGTGAACGAAACGACGCCCGTCGAGACGCTGGCGAGGCCGTCCTCGTCGGTGACCGTATATTGGAAGGAAGCGGTGCCGACATAGCCGGTGTTGGGCGTGAAGGTGAAGGTGCCGTTGCCGTTGTTGACGATGGCGCCGTTGGTGCCGGCGCTGACTCCGCTGATGACCAGGTTGATCTCGGCGCCGTCGGGATCGACGTCGTTGCCGAGGAGCTGCCCAGCGGTGAAGGTGATCGGCGTGTTGCCGGTAATCGACGGCATGAAGTCGTCGAAGGCGATCGGAGTGACCTGGACGGCGTTGGGATCGAGGGGGTCGATCGTCAGCCCGTTGGTCGTCGCATCGACCGTGACCCCGAGGGCGTCGTCGCCGGGGCCGACGGTGATGCGGATCCGGGTGGTGATGATATCGCCGGGATCGAACTGGCCGTCGCCATCCTGATCGTTGAACAGCGTGGACGTACGCGTAGCGGAGATATTGACGGCCATTTTATAAGTCCCCCCCAGAGGGCAAAATCCCAGGCCCGCACGCGCACGTACGGGTCTCCAGATTGCTTTGATGGCACACTATGGAACCACCGCCTAGTGCGATTAACCCGTATCAAGTTGATAAAATGGTAAGAAAACAACAGCCCAAGGCAAAAACCGGATATTACTCGCGGAAAGCGGTTTGGCTCAGCTTGGTGATCGGACTCAGGATGTAATTGAGGATGGTTCTCTTGTCCCCGAGAAGGCTGACGTCGGCGACCATGCCGGTGCCGATAGGCATCTTACGCCCGTCGCGCTCGAGCGCGTTCTTGTTGGTCCGGACCTGGACCGTGTAGAAGCTCTCGCCGGTCTTCTCGTTCAAGGTCGCATCGGGAGAGATGGCGGTGACCAGGCCGTCGAGCGAGCCGTAGATCGAGGGATCGTAGGCGGTGATGCTGACCTTGGCCTTCTGGCCCATGCGCACCCAGGCGATGTCCTGCGGGCGGACCATGGTCTCGACGATCAAAGTCTCCTCGGAGGGAACGATCTCCACCAGGGGCGCCCCGGGCGACACGGCGGCGCCGATCGTCGTCACGAGGACCCGGTTGACCCGTCCGGGCAGCGGCGCCCGAACGAGAGTGCGCTCGGACCGTTCGGCGAGCGCGGGCAGCGTGGCCCGGCGGGCCGAATATTCGGCCTGGGCGGTGGCGAGCTCGTTGGCGGCGACGGAGCGCCAGTCCTGGCGCTGCTGGTTCAGGGAGGACTGGGCCTCGACCACCGCCGAGCGGGAGCGCGAGATGGCCGCGGACGCCGCCGCAGCCTCGCTCGCCGCCACCGCATAAGCGCTCTCCGCCTGCATCAGCGACAGGCGCGGCTCGATTCCGCGCTCGACCATCGGCCGGATCAAATTGAGCTCCTGGCGGCGCGCGTCGCGGGCCGTGACCCGGGCGTCGTAGGCGGCCTGCGCCTCCTGGACGGCGCGATTGGCCTGAGCGACCCGGGCCTGGCCGGCGCCGATCACGCTTCCCAGCTCCTGCATCCGCGACGCGTGGAGGGAGCGCTCGATCATCATCTGGCTCGCACCGGCCTGATCGGCCGGCGCCGGATAGGAGGGTTCGCGTCCCGCGACTTCGGCGGAGAGGCGGGCGATCTTCATTCCGAGCGCGTTGGCCGAGGCCTCGCCGCTGCCGAGATCGGCGCCGGTGGCGGTTCGGTCGAGACGGATCAGCTCCTGGCCCGACTTCACCTGCTGCCCGGTCCTGACGTTGATCGCCTCGACCACCCCGCCCTCGAGGTTGGAGACGACCTGAAGCTGCGAGGTGGCGATCACCCGGCCCTGGCCGCGCACCGTCCGGTCGAGCTCGGTCAGGGCGGCCCAGATGATGAAGATGACGAAGAAGCCGATCACCACCCAGAGCAGCACGTTCGAGGCCATCCGGGGTTTGATCCGGTCGGTCAGGTCTTCGATATGGCTGTGCTCGTTCATGGCTTAGGCCACCTTGGCGGGCGGCGTCTGCTGCCGCGTGATCTGCTTGAGGATCTCGTCGCGGGGCCCGTCCATCGCGACCCGGCCCTTCTCGATCAGCATGATCCGGCTCACCAGAGCGAGGAGCGGAGGCCGGTGGGTGATGAGGACGAGCGTTCGATCCTTCATTTCCTCGCGGAGCCGATGGATAAGCGCGGTCTCGGTCTGGGCGTCCATCGCGCTGGTCGGCTCGTCGAAGACCAGGACCGGAGGCCGTCCCGCCAGGGCGCGGGCGAGGGCGATGGACTGGCGTTGGCCGCCCGAAAGCCCCTCGCCGCGATCGGCGAGCCTGAGATCGTAGCCGTTGGCGATCGATCCCATGAACTGATGGGTACCCGAAAGCTCCGAGGCGCGAAGCAATTCCGAATCGTCGACATGGCCGCGGCCGAGGCCGATATTCTCGCGAACCGAGCCGGTCAGGAGAACGCTCTCCTGGAGCGCGGCGCCGATGTAGCGACGCATCTCGAGCGGATCGAGCTGACGGATGTCGGTGCCGTCGAGCATCACCAGCCCTTCCTCGGGCGGGTAGAGGCCGAGGATCAGCCGGGCGATCGTCGACTTGCCGGAGCCGACCCGGCCGAGCAGAGCGACATGCTCGCCGGGCTGGATGGTGAAATTGAGATCCTCGAGCGTCTTCTCGGCGGCGTTCGGATATTTGAAGCTGACGCTCCGGAATTCGATCAGGCCCTTCACCCCCGCCAGCTTGAGCCCCTCGCCTTCCGGGCCCTCGGGGGGCAGGTTCATCATCTCGTTGAGCTGCCGGTAGGCGGTCCGGGTCGAGGTCATCCGCGAGAGCAGCTGCGAGATCTGTGCCAGCGGCGCCACGGCGCGTCCGGCCAGGATCGAACAGGCGATAAGGCCGCCCATGGTCAAATCCTGGGTCGCGATCAGGCCGACGCCGACAACGACGACACCCGCGTAGGAGATCGTCCCGGCCGAGGTCGCCGTGGTGATCCCGATGCTCGAGATGAGCCGCTGGCGAAGCGAGCTGTCGGAATGATTCTCCATCGCCGAATCCCAGCGCCGGGCGAGCAGCGGACCGGCGCCCGCCGCCTTGACGGTCTCGAGCCCTCCGATCGTCTCGACCAGGACCGACTGCTTGGCCAGGCCCTCGCCCATCGCCTTGGCCGACAGCCGGTCCATCGCCGGCTGGGTGAGCGCTCCGACGAGGATGACGAGCGGGACCATCAGGGCCGGAACCGCCACCACCCAGCCGCCGATGACCCAGATCACGAAAAGCGTCAGGATGATGAAGGGCAGGTCGACGACCGCCGTGAGCGTCGCGGAGGTGAAGAAGTCGCGAAGCGCCTCGAGCTCGCGCATCAGTCCGGTCAGGGATCCGGTCGAGCCTTTCTTGAGGTCGAGGCGGAGGCGAAGCAGGCGCTCGAACAACACCTCCCCGACGTCGCGGTCGATCGAAGCTCCGGAAATGTCGACGAAATAGGCGCGAAGCATCTTCAGGATGAAGTCGAATATGACGACGATGGCGAGGCCGATGGTCAGCGCGACCAGCGACGAGGTGGCGTTGTTCGGAACCACCCGGTCGTAGACGATCATCGTGAACAGCGACGTCATCAGACCGAAGATGTTGATCACCACGGCCGCCAGCGCGACCTTCATGAAGATCGGGCGGTTGCGCCGCATCGGCTCCATCAGCCAGGCCGCGAAGCGCGGCTGCATGGCCGGCTTGATCTGGTGCTCGCTACTCATCCTGGCCTCCGACTCGGGCGGGATCGATGCCCAGGGAATCGAGGAGATTCCCGGTACGCGACAGCAATACGTAGCGGGCCGCGTCGAGCTCGCTCAGGGTTCGGATGAACGCCGTGGCGGTCTCGAAATAGGAATCCTCGGCGGCGACCACGTCGAAGAGGTTGCCCCGCGAGTTGATGAAGCGCTCGATCAGGACGTCGCGCGACTGGCGGCTGGCGAGGTAGCTCGCCTGCAGCGCGCGAAGCTGCTCTTCGAGCGCCCTGACGTCGGACCAGGCGATGGCGGCGTCGCGCGACGCTTCTTCCCGCACCCGAGCCGCTCGGGCGTCCGCGGACTGGGCCCGGGCCCTCGCCTGGGCGACTCGCGCCTCGGTGCCGCCGAACAGCCTCTGGCGCAGGGTGACCCGGCCGCGAATGTCGTAATCGCGGTCGTTCTCGAACACGCCGTAGCGCCCGGCGTCGATGCCGGCGGTGATCTGCGGCATCCGGTCGTTCTTGGTGGCTCGGGCCTCGCGCCGGGCCGAATCGGCCATCGCCTGGGCGGAGCGCGCCGCCGGAGTGCTCATTCCCGCAAGCGAAGCGGCGTCCAGGCTCAGAGCCGGCGTCTGCGGGATCGGCGCTCGCTCCAGATAGGCCGGCGGCGGCGATCCGGTCAGCTCGGCATAGCGGGCCTCGGCATTGGAAAGGAGGCGGCGGAAGCCCGCCAGCCGGGTCTGGGCGGAGGCCAGGTAGGAATCGACCCGCGCCGTGTCGCCCGGCGCCGAGACGCCCTGCTCGACCCGTTCCTCGACCGCCTCGCGAAGCTCCCGCTGGTTGGCGACGAACGATTCGCTCAGCGCCACCAGCGCCCGATAGGCGAAGACGTCGTACCAGGAGGCGACGGTGTTGAGCGCGATCCGGTCGGCGCTCGCTTCGGCCTCGGCGGCCGCGGCACGCAGCCGTGCTCCGGCGGCGAGCACCCGGTCCGCGCTCGCTCCGAAATCGAACACGGTCTGGTTGACGTTCAGGATCGCGTCGGTCCGCGCCGACGGGCGCGATCGCTCGATGATATTGCCCTGGTCGTTCGAAAAGTCGCGGGCGATCACCCTGTAGGAGGAAACGCTGACGTCGATCGACGGCAGGCGCCGCTCCCGCGCCTCGTCGACGACGGCCCCGGCTTCGTCGCTGGTCGCCCTCGCCTCCTGCGTGGCGGGATGGCGCTCCACCGCGGTCGCGACCACCGAGCGGAACATCTCCGGCGAGGCCTGGCTTCGGGCGAGCTGGAGGATCGGGTCCTTGCCGGGGTCGATGTTGAGCGGATCCTGGGTCGGTCCGGGCAATGTCGGAGTGCCGATCCTGGGAAGCGTCGCCGCCGGGGTGATGGACGGGATGTTCCGAAGGCTCGACGGCGGCGCCGGAGCGGGGGAGGACGGCGTCGGATTTATGTGCGACGGCAATGGCGCGGGCGCGCGCTCGGGAATGTAGGGCGGGGTGGGCGTGGGCGGCGGCGGAGTGCTCGTCCCCGGCGAGCTCGTCGACGGCACCTGGGCGAGCGCCGTCGCGCCCGTGACGAGCGACAGCGCGCAGACCAGCGCTCCCTTGTTCAACCCCAGCATCGTCTGTTCGATAACCTCTTGCCGGCGGGTGCTTATCGCCGATCCTCGCCCGAGACTAGGAAAACCTGCACCCTCAAGGGCCTGTCCCCTGCTCGCTCGTCATGCCGGAGTCGATCCGGCGGGCGGGAAGCGCGCCAGGCACGCGAAGTTCGGCGCTTCCTCGCCGCCGATCACGGTCTCGCCGTCGACGTCGACCCAGACATGGGCCGCGAGCCCGTCGCCGTCGCGCCGGGCGCCGTAGAGGAGGACCGAGGGGATCCCGCGCCGGCGAAGCATCCAGTGGAGGGCCAGCCCCTTCTGGAAGCAGACCGCCCGCCAGGGCACCCGCCGGGACCAGCCCGTCACCGCCGAACGGGCTCGGCGGACGATCTCGGGATCGGTCCGAGCCCGCCGCCGGCCGGTCGTCGACGCGGCGGCGGCGACCCGTTTGAACGGAAGCAGCGCGATGGCCAGCGACGCCAGGGCCAGCGCCGCCAGCGCCTCGGCGAGCATCGGCCCGTCGGCGAGACGCGGCCGGGCGCGGCGCGGTCTGGTGACGGGGGAAGCCATGGCGAGGACGTTACAGGATGGGCCGCGATGGTGGCAACTATTGTTCAATGCCGGCCTCATCGCCTAGGGCCCGGGCGTGCACCTGCCCCGCGAATTCGAGCTCGTCGCCGCCTGCTGCCGCTGGCCGCCCTCGCCGGCGCGGGACGGGGCGGTGCTGGCCGCCGCCGCTCGGGCGGACTGGACCCTGGTCGCCAGGATCGCGGAACGCCACCGGATCGAAGGGCTGGTCTGGAACGCGCTCAGGCTGGCGGGCGTGTCGATCCCCGCCGACGTCGCCGAGCGCCTCCAGTCGGCCGCGGACCGGATCGCCAGGCAGAATCTGGTCCTGACCGCCGAATCGCTCCGGCTGTCGGCTTCCCTCGACGTCGCCGGGATCCGCCACATGTTCGTCAAGGGCGTCAGCCTCGGAGTGCTCGCCTACGGATCGATCGGCCCGAAAATGGGCTGGGACATCGACCTGCTCGTTCCGCTCGACCAGGTGGAGCCGGCCGCCGAGGCGCTCGAGGCGGCGGGCTATCGCCTGCTGCTCCCGCGGGGCCCCAAAGGCCGCGAGCGGCTCGGCCTCTGGCACCGGCATTGGAAGGAGTCGGTCTGGATCACGCCCCGGGGAAGGCTGACCGTCGAGCTCCATTCGAGATTGAGCGACAATCCGATGCTGGCGCCCGGAATCGGCCCCGATTCGCCGACTCAGCAAGTCGAGGTCGCGAAAGGACGCTTCCTCACCACATTGCGCACCGAAGAGCTGTTCGCCTATCTTGGAGTGCATGGCGCCTCGAGCGCCTGGTTCCGGCTCAAATGGATCGCCGACGTCGGCGCCCTGCTCGGCGGCTGCTCGCCCGATGAGATCGAGCGCCTCTATCGCCGCTCGCAGGAGCTGAAAGCGGGGCGGGCGGCGGCCCAGGCGCTGCTGCTGTGCGAGCGCGTGCTCGCCACCCCGGTGCCGCCCGCCCTCGTCGCCGAGCTTCGCTCCGACCCCGTCAACCGCTGGCTCCTCGCGATCGCGCTTCGCAAGCTCGCCGGCCGCACCCTGACCGCCGAGCTCGACGAGAAGCTGCTGGGCACCGGCACCATCCATCTCATGCAGTTCGCGCTCCTGCCGGGCCTGAGGTTCAAATATGCCGAGCTTCGCCGCCAGCTGGTCGATCCCTCCGACCGAGTCGCCGTGCCGCTGCCCGGGGCGCTCGGCTTTCTCTATCCCCTGGTCGCGATTTCGCGCCGCCTGGGCCGGCGCGCGCGCTAGACGCTCGCTTGGTGGGGTCCCTATTCGACAAAAGTCTTCCTGCGGCGCGCCGCAACGCGTAGAGGCGGGGGGAGCGGGCGTTTGGGTTCCGTAGCGTCGACTATTGGCAAGTCTCTGACAACAGTCCAATATCCGCAGCGGGATGCCCGCGATTCGACAGGGCTGGGGAGTGCCGGGGTGATTGGATTTCTACGTCGTTGGTTGGGTGCGGCTTTTGCGGCGGGCCTGATGGCCTGGTCTTCCGCGGCCATGGCCCAGGATTCCTATTCCGGGGCCGACCCCGCCGGCTCGGGCGTGGTCGTCTCCGCGGTTCGCTGGCTCCAGGGCACCTTGCTCGGCACGGTAGCGACCGTCGTGGCGGTGATCGCCGTCGCCTCCGTCGGTTTCCTGATGCTCACCGGCCGGATCAACTGGCGCTACGGCGCGACCGTCATCCTCGGCTGCTTCATCCTCTTCGGCGCGGCGAGCATCGTCGCCGGGATCCAGTCAACGTCCAGCCTCGGTAACTGAGGCATGGACGGGCTCGAGCATGACCGGCTGTTCGTCGCCCTGACTCGCCCGCAAATGTTCGCGGGTGTGACCTATTCCTATTTCATCGCCAACGCGATCGTCGCGACCGAGCTGTTCCTCATCTTCAAGTCGATCTGGGCGGTGCTCGCGGCGCTCGTCATCCACGTCGTCGGGGTGCTCCTGTGCCTGCGCGAGCCGCGCTTCTTCGACCTGTGGCTGACCCGGGTCTCCCGCTGCCCGCGCGTGAAGAATCACAAGGTGTGGGGATGCAACTCCTACCGCCCCTGACCCGCGACCGGCGAGCGCCGACGAAGGAGCTGCCGGCGGGCAAGCACCTCCCTTATGCGCGTCACCTGGACGATCATACGATCGAGACCCGCGACGGACTTCTGATCCAGGTCCTCCAGCTGCGCGGTCTTCTGTTCGAGACCGCCGACACGGAAGAGATCAATTATCGCAAGCGTCTGCGCGATGCGATGCTTCAGTCGATCGGCTCGTCGCGCTACGCCATCTACCATCACGTGGTCCGGCGGCGGATCGACGTCGGCCTGTCCGAGGGCCACCCCGATCCCTTCTCGCGCCAGCTCGACGCCGCCTGGCGCCGCCGGCTCGACGGCAAGCGCCTCTATATCAACGAGCTCTTCCTGACCCTCGTCCGGCGGCCGCTGCAGGGCCGGATCGGCCGGCTCGACCGGCTCCGCGAACGGCTTGGCCGCGCCTCCGCGGCCCCGGACGCCGGCGCCGCCTACGAAAGCGACCAGCTCGGCCAGGCGCGCGACGCGTTGATGGCGGCTCTGGGCAGCTACGAGCCGCGCCTGCTCGGCGTGTACGACACCGCGCACGGGCCCTGCTCGGAGCCGCTCGAATTCCTTTCCATGCTCTACAATGGCGAGATGCGGCCCGTGCTCCTGCCCCATCAGGATCTCGGCGACTATCTCCCCTACCGGCGGATCAGCTTCGGCCAGGAGACGGTCGAGCTCGGCCCGGCGGGGGCGACCCCTCGAAGCTTCCTCGGAATGGTCTCGATCAAGGACTATCCCGGCCAGACGGCCGCCGGGATGCTCGACGAGCTCCTTCGCCTGCCGTTCGAGCTCACCGTGTCCCAATCCTTCGGCTTCGTCGAGCGGCAGGCGGCGCTTTCGACGATGAACCTGGCGCTGAGGCGGATGCGCTCCGCCGAGGACGAGGCGGTGAGCCTTCGCGCCGAGCTTTCCAACGCCAAGGACGAGATCGCCGCGGGCCGCGCCGGCTTCGGCGAGCATCACATGACCATCGCCCTGCGCGCCGACACCCCGGCCGCGGTCGCCGAGGGAATCGCCGAAGTGCAGGCTTCGCTGGCCGACCTCGGAATCATCTCGGTGCGCGAGGAGATCGCCCTGGAGCCCGCCTTCTGGGCGCAATTCCCCGGCAATTTCAAGTATATCGCCCGCCGCGGCCTGATCTCGACCGGCAATTTCGCAGGGCTCGCCAGCGGTCACAATTTCGCGCTCGGGCGAGCCCAGGGCAATCATTGGGGCGAAGCGGTCACCTTGTTGGAGACGACGGCGGCAGGCCCCTATTATTTCAATTTCCACCAGGGCGACCTCGGCAATTTCACCGTCATCGGGCCGTCGGGCTCGGGAAAGACCGTGGTCCTGAACTTCCTGCTCGCCCAGGCGCGCAAGTTCCGGCCGCGGATCATCTTCTTCGACAAGGATCGCGGCGCCGAGCTCTTCATCCGGGCCATCGGAGGGCGTTACGACCTGCTTCGCTCGGGCACGCCTTCCGGCCTCAACCCGCTCCAGCTTCCCGACAATGCGGCCAACCGCCAGTTCCTGATCGACTGGGTGGCCATGCTGGCCGGGGGCGCCGACATCGACGAGATCGCCCGGATCAAGGACGCGATCGACGCCAATTTCGAGCAGCCCGAGGACCATCGCCGCCTCCGCCATCTCGCCGAGCTGTTCCGGGGCGGCCATCGCCCGACCGCGAGCGACCTCTGGTCGCGGCTTCGCCCCTGGTGGGGCGACGGCGAGCGCGCCTGGCTGTTCGACAACGCCCGCGACCGGACCGATCTCACCGCCGAATCCGTCGGCTTCGACATGACCCAGATCCTCGACGAGCCCGCGCTTCGGACGCCCGCGATGATGTACCTCTTCCACCGGGTCGAGGAGCGGCTCGACGGAAGCGCGGCGATCATCGTGGTCGACGAGGGCTGGAAGGCCCTGGACGACGATGTCTTCGTCCGTCGGATCAAGGATTGGGAAAAGACGATCCGGAAGCGCAACGGCATCGTCGGCTTCGCGACCCAGAGCGCCCAGGACGCTCTCGAGAGCCGGATCGCGAGCGCGATCGTCGAGCAGGCCGCGACCCAGATCTTCATGGCCAACCCCAAGGCCCGGGCCGAGGATTATGTGGGCGGATTCGGCCTGACGCCGCACGAATATGAGCTGATCCGGACGCTTCCGGACAGCGCCCATTGCTTCTTGATCAAGCACGGCACCGACAGCGTCGTCGCCAGGCTGAACCTCACCGGCGAGCAGGATCTGCTGACGATCCTGTCCGGCCGCGAGCGTACCGTGCGCCTCCTCGACGAGATCCGCGCCCAGACCGGCGACGATCCGGCGGAGTGGATCCCGCGCCTCCTGGAGGTGGCGTGATGAACGGCTGCGTGCCGCTTCCGCCGGGGGCCGGCTTCATCCAGTCGGTGCTCTCCTTCCTCGATTGCCAGGGCCAGGTCCTGGGCGCGCGCGGGTGGCAGGCGTTGGCGGCGCCGGGATCGACCCTTGCGCTGATGCTGATGGGCTTCCTCACCTTGTTCGTCGCCCTGTTCGGCTACCGGCTGCTGCTCGGCCAGGGGCCCGACGTCCGGACTGGAGTGATCGCCTTCGTCAAGATCGGAATCGTCTTCGCGCTCGCGACGAGCTGGGGGGCCTATTCGACCCTGGTCTACGACGTCGTCAACCGCGGACCGGCCGAACTGGCCTCCGAGATCGGGACTTCGGCCGCACTGCCGGGCACGCGCGGCGACCTGGTCGGCCGGCTCGACGGCGCCGACCGGGCCTTTATCGCTCTCGCCGTCCTCGGCGAAGGGCGGCCGCCGGCGGGGTATGAATCCAACCAGTCCAGCGGATATCCCGAGGTCCCGGTCCCGCCTTATTCGGGCAGCTATGCGCTCGGCGTGTCGCGGATGCTGTTCCTGACCGCGGCAATCGTTGGCCTGGGCTCGGTCCGGCTGGTCGCCGGACTGCTTCTCGCCGTGGGCCCGTTCTTCATCGCCTTCCTGCTTTTCGAAAATACGCGCTCGCTGTTCGAAGGCTGGGTTAGGGTGCTGGCGGGGGCGGCACTGGCCGCGCTCGGGACCTCGATCGCGCTCGCCGTCGAGCTCGCCCTCATCGAGCCCTGGCTGTCCGACCTCCTCGCCCGCCGGAGCGCCGAGGAGTGGCTGCCCGGAATGCCGATCGAGCTGCTGGTCGTCACCTTCGCCTTCGCCCTGATCGTGCTGGCGATGCTCTACGCTTCGGCGAAGACGGCCATGGCCTTCCGGCTCGCGCCGGTCTGGCAGACGGTGGCGGTCGGGGCCGGCCGCAACCCGGCCGGCGAGGAAGGGCGATTCGCCGCGGCCGCCGCGATGGCTCGGGGCGACGCCCCTCCGTCCGAAGCCCGCTCGCGCGCCGCAACCGTCGCCGACGCCGTCGTCGCGACCCAGAGGCGCGAAGCCGCCAACATCGCCGTCGCCGCGGGCCGCACTTCCGGCGGCGACGGCGGGACCGCCGCCGCCGCTCAGCCCGCGGCCGTCGCCGCGGGCCGCTCGGCGCCCGCTTCGCTTGCACCTGCCCCGCTCGGCCAGAGCTTCCGCCGCCGCACCCGCGGCCGGGTTTCGGCCAGCGCGGGCCGCCGGGACACCCGCTCATGAACGAACAGAATCGCGAGGCGCTCGACGCCTATTACAAAGACGCCGCGACCTGGAATCGCGACCGGCTCGAGGCCCTGCACAAATCGCAGCGCACCGCCTGGTGGGTGGCGATCGGAGCGGCGACCATCGCCGTCCTGGAGGCCGGGGCGCTCATCCTGCTCACGCCGCTCAAGACGGTGGAGCCCTACACCCTCCTGGTCGATCGGACGACCGGCTACGTCCAGGCGCTGAAGCCGCTGGAGGCGGACAAGGTCGCTCCCGACGCCGCGCTCACCCAATCCTTCCTCGTCCAATATGTCATCGCCCGCGAGAGCTTCGACATCGACATGGTCACGGCGAACTACAACAAGGTCGCCTTGTGGTCGGCGGAGCAGGCCCGCTCCGGCTATCTGAACTCGGTCCAGGTCTCCAATCCGCAGAGCCCGCTGGTGATCTACCCGCGGTCCACCGTGGTCGAGACGAGGGTGAAGAGCGTCTCCCCGCTCGGCCGCAACGTCGCGCTCGTCCGGTTCGACACGATCAGGAGCGACGCCGGCGGCCAGGTGCAGCCGCCGCGCTCGTGGGTCGCGGTGATCCGCTACCGCTATACGGGCGAACCGATGAAGCTCGAGGACCGGTTCGTGAACCCGCTCGGCTTCCGGGTGGTTCGCTACCGGGTGGATCCGGAGAGCGCCCCGCCGCCGGCGGCCGTGATGGTGACGCCCGTCCCGGTCGAGGTCGTGTCGGGCAGTTCGACGACGGTGACCACCACCACCACCGGGCCTGGGGGCGCTCCACTCGGCGATGCCGCCGCGGCGGCGGCCCGGGCGGCGGAGCAGCGGCGCCGCAACCGTCCGCCGGAGCCCGAGCTTTGATCAGGATCCTCCTCTTCCTCGCTGGAGCCGCTCTCGCCTCGGCCCCCCTCGCCGCCCAGGTACGGCCTCAGGCGTTGCCTGGCGGCGACCCGCGCATCCAGTCGGTCGGCTACGCGGCCAACCAAGTCGTCCTGCTCGAAGGGGCGCCCGGCTATCAGGTCACGCTGGAGCTTTCGCCCGACGAGAGGGCCGAGAATATCGCTCTTGGCGACAGCAGCGCTTGGCAGGTCACCGCGAACCGGCGCGGCGACCTGTTGTTCATCAAGGCGCTGGTCGGCGGCATCCCGACCAACATGACCGTCATCACCAACGTTCGCACCTACAATTTCGAGCTGATCCCGGCCAGCTCGAGCGCGATGGCCTATTCCGTCCGGTTCGATTATCCGCCACCTCCGGCCGTGGTCGAGGAAGACCTGGCCGACGCCGCCGCCGAAGGGCGCTACCGCCTCGGCGGCGACAAGGCGCTCCGGCCGAGCGAGATCAGCGACGACGGAGTCCATACCTATATCAGATGGCCGCGCGATCGGGCCCTGCCCGCGGTCTACGCGGTTACCGAAAATGGCCAGGAGATGCTCGTCAACGGTATGATGCGCCAGGACGATCTGTTCGTCATCGACAGCATTTCGAGGAAGCTCGTCTTCCGGATCGACGGCAACGTCGCGACCGCGACGCGGCAAAGGAACAAGCGCTGATGGCGAGCCGCACTCCACCGCTCGATCCGAGGATCGCTAATCCGCCGGAACCGGAAACGGCCGTGGCCGAAGAGGGCGTGCGTCCGGTGGTCGGGCTGCCCCGGTCCGGTCTCCCCACCGCCGTGCTGGTCGCCGGGATGCTCGCGGCGGCGGTCATCTTGTTCATAATCCTCGATTCGCGGCGCCGGGCGCCCGCCGAGCCGGCGGTGAGGGCCAGGGCAAGCGAGGTCGCGGGCACCGCGGCGCCGCCGCCGCTCTACATCCCGCCGACCGTTCAGGCGGTCCCGGTGACGGTGATTCCGTCCCCGCCGCCGGCCATGACGGTCCAGCCGACTCCGGCGCCGATCCCGACCCCCCAATATATTCCGCAGCCCATCCCTTATTCTCCGCCCTCCGCGCAGCCGTTCGTCCAGACCTACGTGCCGCCGCCCTCGGCGCCGCGTCAGGCGTCCGGCCCGACCCTGGTGCTCGACACGACGACCGGAGCCCAGGCTGCGGGGACGGGGCCGGGCGGCGGCCCCGGAGGTCCGGGCGGCCAGGCCAGCCTGTCGGACACCTTCGCCGGGGAACAGTCGGTCGACCGGGTCCGCTCCGGAATTTTCGCCAACCGAGCGACCACGGTCGCCCAGAGCACGCTCATCCCGGCCGTGCTCGAGACGGGGTTCGATTCGCGGCGGCCGGGCTTCGCCAGGGCCGTGGTGTCCCGGGACGTGCGTGGCTTCGACGGGAGCAAGGTGCTCATCCCGCGCGGCAGCCGGCTCACCGGCGAATACCGATCGGACATCCAGCCCGGCCAGAAACGGGCCCTGATCAACTGGACCCGCCTGATCCGTCCGGACGGGGTCACCATCGCGCTCGGATCGCCCACGGCGGACACACTCGGCCGAGGCGGCGTCCGTGGCAAATACAACAGCCATTTCTTCGAGCGGTTCACCGGCGCGATCCTTCAGTCGGCGCTGGACGTCGGGGTCAACGTGGCAAGCCGGCAGGCGGCGGGGGGCGTCGTCGTCGCACTTCCCGGTTCGACACAGAATTTGGGACAGAGCCTTCTGCAATCCAGCCGCATCGTCCCCACCCTGACCGTGCCCAGGGGCACCAGCATCAGCGTTTTCGTCGCCCGCGACCTCGACTTCAGCGCCTCCGAGGCCCGGCGGTGACCCTCGCCCTGGCGGAGGACATGCCGGCGGGGCCGGGGGTCTATCTGCGCTCGTTCCTCGCCCCGCTGACGGGGATGCTCGCCCGCCCGGACGTGACCGACATCTACGTGAACCGGCCGGGCGAGCTCTGGGTGGAGACCACGGGGGGAGGAATCGAGCGGCACGAGGCTCCGGGCCTCGATTCACCGACGCTCGAGCGTCTTGCCCGTCAAATCGCCGCTTTGTCGCACCAGGGCATCAGCCGCGAGCATCCGCTTCTTTCCGCGACCCTTCCGGACGGCGCCCGGATCCAGATCGTCGGCCCGCCCGCCACCCGCGGCCCGCTGGCCCTCGCGATCCGCAAGCACGTGTCGCCGGAGCTCGAGCTCTCCGACTATGTCCAGTCCGGAGCGTTCGGAGAAACCCGGGCGAGACAGGGATTCGAGCGCTCGGCAGCGGATCGGGCGCTCGCCGACATGCTCGCCGCCGGCGATATCGGCGGAATGCTTTCGGCCGCGGTCAAGGCGCGCAAGAACATCCTCGTCTCGGGGGGCACTTCGACGGGCAAGACGACCTTCCTCAACGCTTTGCTGAAGGAAGTGCCCGCACAGGAGCGGCTGATCCTGATCGAGGACACGCCCGAGCTGTTCGTCCGGCACGAGAACCACGTCGGACTGATCTCCGCTCGAAGCGCTCTTGGCGAAGCGCAGGTCGAGACCGACGATCTCGTCGCGGCGTCGCTTCGAATGCGTCCCGACCGGATCATCCTGGGCGAATTGAGGGGCAAGGAAGCCTATTCCTTCCTGCGCGCCGTGAATACCGGCCACCCGGGATCGATGACGACGGTCCATGCCGACAGCCCGGAACGCGCCGTCGAGCAGATCGTCCTGCTCGTGCTCCAGGGGGGCACACAGCTCAACCGGGACGACGTACGCCACTATGTGAGCCAGACCGTCGACGTCTACGTCCAGCTGACCCGAAGCGGGGGGAAGCGGCGGGTGGCCGAGGTCGTTCTGCGCGATTGATCGGAAGTCGCGGACCGCGATTGCAAATCGAATTGCCTCAATTAGGATAAAGCCATGAGAAACCTTGTAGCCGCGCTCACCGCATTCGCCTTCGTGGCCCCCGCCACGGCCGCCGCCCAGGACCTCGCGCCGGCCGTGAAGCGCAAGCCCGCGGCGCCGGCCGCCCCGCGACCGGACGTCGCCGCGCCGGCCTCGCCCGCTCCTCAGGCGCCGGACGTCGCGACATCCCCCGAGCCAACCGGCGCGCTGCCCGTCGTGGCGCTTCCACCGACGCCGGCAGCGCCTCCGCGGGCCGTGCGAACGATGAACGAGCGCGACGTTCAGGCCGCCCTCGGCGCCGTCGCCGCTCAGGGCGGCGGCAATCCGACGCTCGACAGCGGAATGATCAAGGTGATGAGCGGCCTCGTCGTCGCCGGACGTTGCAGCGAGGCCGCCAGCGTGGCCGCGCAGAACGGCCGCACCGCGCTCGCCAGCCGCGCCGCGCAGCTCTGCAAATAGGCCGGCCGAGGGAGCGCAAGGCGTTCCCTGGACACAATTGAAATACTTCTGCCGAGAATCCGGCATTTCGCAGACACATGTCCGCGGCAAATGACGCCCCACGCTTCGGTCACACGGCACCCCCTTTCCGGGACGCTGCCGGGGCCGGGACGGCCGTTAACTGCCTTTGGGGGGTCATCATGTTGAAGTTCGCGTTGAAAGCATCCGTTGCGGCCTTGATCTCGCTGCCGCTCGCCGCTCCGGCGTTCGCGCAGGACAATTCGGTCAACGGCAATCTCCTTTTCACATCGCCGAACCTGTCCTACTACTTCCGCACCATCCGCCTGTCCGACAATGCCGGGGGCATCGTGCTTCATGCCAGCCCAAATCTCACTGCGAGCCCGGACGGCGCCACCCTCCAAATATGGGGGAACCAGAGCCCGCACTTCCCCGGCCAGGTCTATATCGATACCGGGGCCCACAACGCCGCCGCCGTGATTTTCCGCACCGCGACCACCGGCGGCCAGATCACCGAGCGGGTCCGGATCAGCGCGACCGGCAACGTCGGTATCGGCGGCCTGCCCGCTCCGCAGGAACGGCTGGACCTGATCGGCAACATCCGGATCCGCGGCGTGAACAATGGCATCCTCTTCCCGGACGGATCGGTTCTGAGAAGCGCCAACGCCGTCGGCGGCGCCGCGCTCGGGGGCAACAATAGCTGGACCGGATCCAACACGTTCAACGGCGGCCTGTCGGCGAACAACGCCTTGGTCACCAACGTCGGTAATCCGGTCAACGCCGGCGATGCGGTCAACAAGGCCTATGCGGATTCCAATTTCGTCAAGTTCGTCCCCGGCGCCGAGCAGCTTTCGGTCGGCGATGCCAACGGCACCGCGCCGATGATCAACCTGCGCGGCGGTTCGACCTGCTGCTCGGGGCCCGGCGGCCATACACCGGCCTATTTCAAGGTCTTCCAGAACGGCAGCTTCGTCGCCACCGGCAATCTCGGAATCGGCACTTCGCCGATGGAGGGCAAGGGCTATCGAACCTCCTGGTACACTTACAAAGGCGCGTTCCGGTCCGGCTATGCGGACAACGAGTGGGATGACGCCAATGTCGGCTTTTTCTCCTGGGCAGGTGGATCCAACTCAACCGCGTCGGGCCTGTATGCCCTCGCCTTCGGCGACACCAACCAGGCCGAAAGCACGTCGTCGATCGTGTTCGGAAGCGGCAACCAGGTGAAGGGCGCGGCCGGCTTCGCCGCCGGCGCCGGCAACCGGGTCTGCGACACCTACGGAGTCGCGCTCGGCAACAACGCCAAGTCGGGCGGACCGCTGATCAACGGCAAGTGCGATCCGGAGACGTTCAACATCCGCGGCCTCGCCGCGATGGCGTTCGGCTACAACGTGACCGCCGACCAGGACCATACGACGGCGATGGGCAAGTTCGCCTCGAACAACGGCTTCACCGGCACCTTCATCTGGTCGGACGGTTCGGCGACGGCCTCGGCCGACACCTTCCGCAATTCGGCTAACAACCAGTTCGCGGCGCGCGCCACCGGCGGCTTCCGCTTCCGCACCAACCTGGGCGCCACCACGGGCTGCGACCTTCCCGCCGGATCCGGCGTGTTCAACTGCACGTCGAGCCGTGCGACCAAGATGAACTTCGCCTCGGTAAGCGGCACTGACGTTCTCGCCAAGGTCAGGGCCATGCCCATCTCGACCTGGAACTATATCAGCGAGGGCGACAAGGTCCGCCACCTGGGGCCGATGGCGGAGGATTTCCATGCCGCCTTCGGCCTGGGCGTCAGCGACAAGGCGATCGGGGTCCAGGATCTGGCGAGCGTCAGCCTGGCCGGGGTCAAGGCCCTGGAGGAGCGCACCGCCGAGCTTCAGGGCAAGGCCGCCGAGGTCGAGCGGCTGCGCGGCGAGGTGGCGGCCCTGCGCAGCGCCAATTCCGCGCTCGAAGATCGCCTCACCGCGATCGAGCAGGGCCTGAAGGGCAGCAGGTGATCGAACGCGGGTGGCGCCGGTCAGGCGCCCCCCGCGCGCTCCAATGCATAGCCGGCCGAACGAACGGTTCGGATGAGGTCGGGCTTGCCGCCCTCGTTCAGCGCCTTGCGGATCCGGCGAATCTGGACGTCGACGGTGCGCAGGTCGAGCTCCGCGCCCTCGCTCCAGACACTGTCGAGCAGCCCTTCCCGAGTGAAGACCCGCCTCGGACTTTCCAGAAAATGGCGAAGCAGCCGGAATTCGGAAGGCGTGAGATGGATCGGCTGTCCGCCGCGCCGCACCCGGTGGGTCTCGACGTCCATCTCGATATCCTCGAAAGTCAAAGTGCCGCCCGCCAACGCCGGCCGCGACCGCCTCAGGACCGCTGCGACTCGGGCGAGCATCTCCTTGGGGGAGAAAGGCTTGGTGATGTAATCGTCTGCCCCGGTATCGAGGCCCCGGATGCGGTCCGTTTCCTCGCCGCGCGCCGTCATCATTATGATGGGAATTTGCTTCGTCTTTTGAATCCGCCGGAGCTGTCGACAGACTTCGATCCCCGAAATGTCCTCGATCATCCAGTCGAGCAGGACGAGGTCGGGCGCCGATTCGCGCACCAGCAGCAGCGCCTCGTCGCCGCTGGCGGTCTGCTTCGTCTCGTAGCCGGCCTTCTTGAGATGGAAGTCGATCAGCTCGGCGAGCGCCAGATCGTCCTCGACCAGCAGGACCCGGCCCTTGATCACCGCTCGGCCGGCCGAGTCGTATCGGCGCCCTTTTCCCGCTCGCCGAGGTGACCGCCGGTGGCCGCGAAATAGACCATCTCGGCGATGTTGGTCGCATGATCGCCGATCCGCTCGAGATTCTTGGCGACGAACAGCAAATGGGTGGCCGGGGTGATGTGGGTCGGGCTCTCCATCATGAAGGTGAGCAGGGTGCGGAAGATCGAGTTGTAGAAATCGTCCACCGCCTTGTCCCGCTCGCAGACCTGCGCGGCCTTAACGGAGTCGCGGGCGACGAAGGCGTCGAGCGCGCTTCGGACCATCTCGGCGACGATCCGGCCCATTTCGGGAAGCAGCGAGAGCGGCCGCAAATCGGGGCTGTCCTCGATCGCCGGAACCCTTTTGGCGATGTTCTTGGCATAATCGCCGATCCGCTCGACCACCCCGACGATCTTCAGGGCGGCGACGACCTCGCGCAAATCGTCCGCCATCGGCGCCCTCAACGCGATGATCTGAACCGCCAGCCGCTCGATCTCGGCCTCGAGGACGTCGATCCTCCTGTCCGCGTCGACGACGAGCCTGGCGCCCTCGCTGTCGCGTTCGGCGAGCGCCCGCATCGCCGCCGCAATCGCCGCCTCCGCAAGCCCGCCCATCTCGGCGATGCTGGCGCGAAGCCGGTTGAGATCGTCGTCGAAGGCCTTGAGCGTGTGACCGGTGGTTGCCATGTTCGAATTCCTCAGCCGTAGCGGCCGGTGATGTAATCCTTGGTCCTCTCGACCTTCGGATTGGTGAAGATCTGGGACGTCTCGCCATATTCCAGGAGTTCGCCCAGGTGGAAGAAAGCCGTTCGCTGCGAGACCCGAGCGGCCTGCTGCATGTTATGGGTGACGATGACGATCGCGTAGCGGCCGCGAAGCTCGTGGATCAGCTCCTCGATCTTCGCCGTGGCGATCGGGTCGAGGGCCGAGCAGGGCTCGTCCATCAGGATCACCTCGGGGTCGACGGCGATCGCCCGGGCGATGCACAATCTTTGCTGCTGCCCGCCGGAAAGCGCGGTGCCGCTCTCCGCCAGGCGATCCTTCACTTCCTCCCACAGGCCGGCGCGCCTCAACGACTTCTCGACGATCGAATCGAGCTCGTGACGTCCCGCGGCGAGGCCGTGGATTCGCGGCCCGTAGGCGACGTTCTCGTAGATCGACTTGGGAAAGGGGTTCGGCTTCTGGAACACCATCCCGACCCGGGCGCGCAGCTGAACGACGTCCATGCCGCTGGCGTAGATGTCGTCGCCGTCGAGTTCGATCCGGCCGGTGACCCGGGCGCTTGGGATGGTGTCGTTCATCCGGTTGAGAGTGCGAAGAAAGGTCGACTTGCCGCAGCCCGACGGGCCGATGAAGGCCGTGACATGTTCCGGCCGGACGTCGATCGAGACCCGATTGATCGCCTGCTTTGCGCCGTACCAGACGTCGACGTCCCGGGCCCGCATCTTCGGCTCGGAAACCGGCTCCGCGGCGGCGGTCGCAGCTTTGTCCATTTGGTCGATCATCAAGGTCACCAGCGCCTCTCGAATTTATTCCGCAAGTAGATGGCGACTCCGTTCATCGCCATGAGGAAGACCAATAGCACGATGATCGCCGCCGAAGTCTTCTCGACGAAGCCGCGGCTGACCTCGTCCGACCACAAGAAGATCTGCACCGGCAATACCGTCGCGGGATCCGCGACCCCGCCCGGCGGAGTCGAGATGAAGGCGCGCATTCCGATCATCAGCAGCGGCGCGGTCTCGCCGAGCGCCCGCGCCATGCCGATGATCGTCCCCGTCAGGATCCCGGGCAAGGCGAGTGGAAGGACGTGGTGGTAGACGACCTGGATCCGGCTCGCGCCGACGCCGAGGGCGGCGTCGCGTATGGACGGCGGCACCGACTTGATCGCGTTGCGGCCGGCGATGACGATCACCGGCATGGTCATCAGCGCCAGCGTAAGCCCGCCGACGAGCGGCGCCGAGCGCGGCATGTGCATCACGTTGAGGAAGACGGCCAGGCCGAGCAGCCCGAAGATGATCGAGGGCACCGCGGCGAGGTTGTTGATCGACACCTCGATGAGGTCGGTCCAGCGGTTCCTGGGCGCATATTCCTCGAGATAGACGGCGGACAGGACTCCGACCGGAAAGGCGATGGCGATGGTCACCAACATGGTCAGCAACGAGCCCTTGAACGCCCCCCAGATTCCCACCGCCGCCGGATCGGTGGCGTCGGCCGAGGTCAGGAAGTCGCCGTTGAAGCGGGTGCGCGCTGAGTCGCGTGAGCCGAGCTCGGAATAGGCCCGCTCCGCGGCGGGATCGCCGTCGCCCTTCGCGGCGACGTCGATCTCGGTCGAAGCGGGCAGCCAGAGGCTGCCGGACCGGGTGAGCAGGGAAGGATCGGCCTCGATCGAATCCAGCACCTTGAGCCAGGCCGTATCGGAAAACAGCCGGGCTCCGAGCGCTCCATATTGCGCCTCCGCCGCCTTGGCGACGACCCCCTGCAGATCGGATCCGGCGAGCGCCGCCTTGGCACCGGTGGAGCGCAAGGTGGCCGGATCGAGGAAAAGCGCCGCACTCGCGAAATCCACGTCCAGCCGGACCTCGGTCCGGGTGAAGCCGCGGGCGCCGTTCGACACCATCGTGAAGAGCAGCAAGGCGAGGAATCCCGCGGACAGCAGGATCGCTCCGAGGCCGACCCAGCGGAAGCGGCGCTCGGCGGCATAGCGCCGGCGGATCCGCTTGGCCATTTCGGACGAATCCCAGTCGGTGGGGGACTTGGAGAAATTCGTGGCGACCGCCCCTGCTCCGTTCGGGCTGAGCTTGTCGAAGCCTTCTCCTTCTTCGGCGAAAGCAAAGGAAGGGCCTTCGACAGGCACAGGCCGAACGGTGTCTTTCGCCGATTCCGGGCCGGTTTCGTCTCGGCCAGTCTTGTCTCGATCAGTCATAGGCTTCGCGATATTTCTTAACGACCCGAAGGGCGACGATGTTGAGAAGCAGGGTGACGATGAAGAGCACCAGCCCGAGCGCGAAGGCGGCGAGCGTCTTGGGGCTGTCGAATTCCTGGTCGCCGGTCAGCAGCTGGACGATCTGGGTCGTCACCGTGGTGACGCTCGCGAAGGGATTGGCGGTGAGGTTGGCGGAAAGCCCGGCGGCCATGACGACGATCATCGTCTCGCCGATCGCCCGGCTGACCGCGAGCAGGACCCCGCCGACGATTCCGGGAAGCGCCGCCGGCACCAGCACCTTGCGGATCGTCTCCGACGTGGTGGCGCCCATCGCCAGCGAGCCGTCGCGCATCGACTGCGGCACCGCGGTCAGGGAATCGTCCGCCATCGAGGACACGAACGGGATGATCATGATCCCCATGACGAGCCCGGCCGCCAGGGCGCTTTCCGAAGAGGAAGGAATGCCGATCGACTGGCCGAAGTCGCGGACGGCCGGAGCCACCGTCAGGGCCGCGAAATAGCCGTAGACGACGGTCGGGACTCCGGCCAGCATCTCGAGCAACGGCTTCATCCACCGGCGAACGACGGGACGGGCATATTGGGTGAGATAGATGGCGCTCATCAGCCCGAGCGGGATGGCGACGATCATCGCGATGATCGCGCCGATAAAGACGGTGCCCCAGAACAAGGGGATGGCTCCGAACGCCCCGGAGGAGCCCGCCTGATCGGCCCGGATCGCCGTTTGCGGGCTCCAGGTCGATCCGAACAGGAACTCGACGGGCGAGACCATGCTGAAGAAGCGAATCGATTCGAAGAGCAAGGAGAGGACGATTCCGAGCGTCGTCAGGATCGCGATCAGCGAGGCGAGCAGGAGCGCCAGCATGACCAGCCGCTCGACCCGGGTGCGGGCGCGGAAGGCGGGGCCGACGCGGCTGTAGGCGAAGGCGCCGCCGGCGAAGACGAGGAGCAAGGCCGCGACGGTCCCGATCAGCCGGTAACGCGACAGGGCCGAGCCATAGACCAAGGCGAGGTCCCGAGCCTCGGGGTGGAAGCTGGATTGCCGGAGCCCCTCGGCCAGCTCGCGGGTCTCGCGAAGGATCGCGTTGCGCTGCATCTCGAACGGGGGAAGGTTCGAGGCGGCAGGGCTGCCGAGCACCGAGTCCATCACCAGCCGGTCGCTCAGCGGCACCCACAAGAGCAGGAACAGCAGGGCCGGCAAGGCCGCCCAGATGGCGACGTACCAGCCATGATAGCCGGGCAGCGAGTGAAGACGCGGCGCACCGGGCGCCGCGAAGGCCATGGCGCGGGCGCGCGCCGACAGCCAGCCGAGCACGGCCAGGCCGAGGATCGCGATGACGATCGCGAAGGGGGACATTTACCTAAATCCTCCCCGCGTTTCCGCGGGGAGGGGGACCGCGCGAAGCGCGGTGGAGGGGTTCTCCCGGCGTTGGAAGAGCCCCTCCACCATGCTTCGCATCGTCCCCCTCCCCTGCGAATGCAGGGGAGGAATTAACGGCAATCCCCCTCACTTCAGGCCGTCGGCCGTCATCGGAGTCTGCCGGGTCGCGGCCTCCGAACCCTTGGCCTGCACGTCGGCGGGCGAGGGGATGAGGCCGCGGCGCTCGAGATAGCCGCCCTTGGGCCAGGCCTTGGCATATTCGGCGAGGAATTCGCGCATCCCGGGGATGACGTTCAGATGCTCGCCCTTGGCGTAGACGTAGAGCTGGCGGGCGCCGGGATAGGTGAGGCTGGAGATGGTCTCCGCCGTAGGAGCGATTCCGCCGAGCGGGATGCCCTTCACCTTGTCGACATTCTCCTCGAGGAAGGAATAGCCGAGGACTCCGATGGCGCCGGGATTGGCCGCGACCTTCTGGACCAGCAGATTGTCGTTCTCGCCGGCCTCGACATAGGCGCCGTCCTCGCGGACCTTGGTGCACAGATCCTTGTGCTTGTCCTTGTCGCTTTCCTTCAGCGCCTTCATCGCGGGATCGCTCTCGCAGCCTTTCTCGAGGATCAGCTCGGCAAGGCTGTCGCGGGTCCCGGAGGTCGGCGGCGGCCCGTAGACCTGGATCGCGACCGCGGGCAAAGCCGGGTTGACGTCCTTCCAGGTCTTGGCGGCGTTGGGCTTGCCGAACGGATTGGCCGCGAGCGCCGCATAGAGGTCGCGGACGGTGAGGCTCATGGCGGCGCCATTCTTGCCCTCGATCAGAGCAAGGCCGTCGATCCCGACCGGCAGTTCGATGACCTGCTTGACGCCGTTCCCGGCGCAATCCTGAAATTCGGACGCCTTGATCCGGCGCGAGGCGTTGGCCATGTCCGGATACTGGTCGCCGACGCCCGCGCAGAACAGCTTCAGGCCGGCCCCGGTCCCCGTCGATTCGACGATCGCGCTCATCCCCGGATGGGTGCGCTGAAATTGCTCCGCGACGGCGGTGGTGAACGGGTAGACGGTCGAGGATCCGACGATCTGGATCTGCTGACCCTGCGCGCCGCCGCCCGATTGCTGCCCGCAGCCTGCAAGCAGGACGGCGGCGAATGCCGCCGCGAAATAAGATTTGCTCATTCTTGTCTCCAACGACCCCGGATCGGGAACCCCGGCGACGTCCCTACGCCGGTTGCGCGTACGCCATGTGACGGTTGGATGACGATTTCATGACAGCGCCTCGGTTTCGCGCGGCAGCCAGATCGTCACGCAAGTGCCTTCCCCGACCCGGCTGCTGATGTCGAGCCGGCCGCGATGGCGGCTGACGATATGCTTGACGATGGCGAGGCCCAGGCCGGTTCCGCCGACGGCTCGGCTTCGGCCGGCATCGACCCGATAGAAACGCTCGGTGAGCCTGGGAAGATGCTCCACCGCTATGCCCTCGCCGCGGTCGACGACGGCGAAACGCAGCTGGGAAGGGCCGGCATCCTCGAATCGCACCGTCACCTGCGACTGCGCCCTGCCATATTTGAGGGCGTTGACGATCAGATTGCGGACGAGCTGCAGAAGCTGTCCGCGGTCCCCCGGAACGATCGTCGAACGGGCGTCATTCTCCACGACCAGGACGTTCGACCGCTCCAGGAACAATTGAGCGCAGCCGGCCCGCACCTCCTCCACGATCTGGACGAGATCGACCGTGTCGCGGGGCGGGTTGTACCTTTCCGCCTCGATCCGGGAGAGCGACATCAGGTCCTCGATCAGGGTCTGCATCCTTTTCCCCTCCCCGAACATGAGCCCGAGGAAGCGCGACCGGACCTCGTCGTCGCCCCCGACGCTGTCGTCCTGAAGGGTTTCGATGAAGCCGAGCAGGGTCGCCAGCGGCGTTCGAAGCTCGTGGCTGGCATTGGCGACGAAATCGACCCTCATCTTCTCCGCCGCGATCGCCTCGCTGCGGTCGACGAGATGGACGAGCCGAGCGTCTTCCAGGGCGGCGATCCTGACCAGCCAGCGGCGCTCCGCCTGGCCGATCCCGACGATTTCCATCTGCTCGACCTCGCCGTCCGGCGCCGCCGGGCGGGACAAAAGCTCGAGGGTCCCCGGGTGGCGCAGGGCAAGGCGGACGTCCTGGCCTTCGATCCACCGGCCCAGCAGCTGCTTCGCGGCAGCGTTGGCGACGACGACCCTGCCCCCTTCGATCAGGAGCAACGGCTCGGCCAGAGCGCCCAGAAGCGCATTGGCCCATTGCTCCCGATCCCCGGAGGACGGCTCCCGGACGATGACGGCTTCGGGAAAGAAATAGGTTCTCCAGGTGAGAAGGGTCGCGATGGAGCCCCCGACGAGCCCCAGCAGCACCGCCCCCAAGGGACCGCCCGCACCCGAGGCGCCGACGACCGCAAGGGCGATGACGGCCGCGGCCGCGAGCGGCCGCCGGGAGAGGCTGAGGAGCATCGGAGATCTTTAGCGCCGTAACGATCGAGGACCAATGCTTCCGTCGCTGGCGAAGGCATCGAGGCCGCCTGCGACTCCTCTCCCGTGAAGGACGGGAGAGGAGGTCGGCCGGCTCAACGCGCTTCGGCGAGGGATTTTTCGTGAAGCGGGCGGCAGCGCTCGATCCACTCCAGCTCGGGCAGGCGCTCCGAGGCCGCTTCGAGAAGCGTCCGGGCCCGGGCCATGTGCATCGAGCACAGGCGAAGGTGCGCCGAAGCCGATTCCGAATCGGCGGCGCGATAGGCCGAGTCCAGCTCGGCCCGCGCCCTCGCGACATGATATTCCCGATCGGCATCCGCCCGCATCGAAATCTCCGCCGTCATCGATCGGGGCTCAGGCCGGTCGGCCGTTGTTGCGGGTCGACCAGACCAGCAGCCTTCCGAAAAGGGCCCAGCCGCCCCGGCTTTCCTCGAGCGGATTCCGAACCGCGAATGCCTGACCTTGCCGCCGCCTGTGCATGACCGATCCCCACGTCCTGTTCGAAGCGGGGACTAGGGGCTCGGTGTTGCAGGCTCATGACGAAAGGGGCCGACCGCGCAACCGGCGGGCGGGCGGGGAACGGCCTCCGGGCAGCTCAACGGCGCGCGGGCGATTCGCTCCAGCGACTTCCGGTTCCGTTAGGAGGCGACGCGAGGATGAGGTGCGATTCCGCGAGCGACAGCCCGCGGCGCATCATGGCGGCGACGCTCAGCCCGTTCACATTCGACTTGGACACGGCCCGCTCCTCCCTCCAGCCTTGCCTCAACGCTCCGTTCGATGCGTCGTTCCGGAGCGGCGACAGGCATCGCTCTCTCAGCCCCGTGACCAACGGCTGTCCGTAGGCTATGTGCCGGACTTCACGACGAATCTCGGGCTCACGCCCGCGGGGCCGAGGACGATTGGATGCGGGTGGAAGAGTCCTCGGCGGCGGCGCGGTTCATTCGGGACGGGGGGCAGACCGGGGCCCTGATCCGGGCCTATGACTGGCGGTCGACGCCGCTGGGCCCGATCGAGGATTGGCCCGAAAGCCTGAAGGCCGTGGTCGCGCTCGTCGTCGATTCGCCCGTTCCGATCGTGACCCTGTGGGGGCCGGACGGGATCATGATCTACAACGACGCCTATTCGATCTTCGCGGGCGCTCGCCATCCGCGGCTGCTCGGAAGCCAGGTGAGGGAAGGCTGGCCCGAGGTTGCCGACTTCAACGACCATGTGATGAAAATCGTGCTCGCCGGCGGGACCTTGTCCTACAAGGATCAGGAGCTGGTTCTCCACAGGAACGGCAGGCCCGAGCCGGTCTGGATGAACCTGGACTATTCGCCGGTGCCGGGCGAGAACGGGCGCCCGGCCGGAGTGATCGCGATCGTCGTCGAGACGACCGAGCGGGTCCTGGCGGAGCGCCGGGCGGCGCTCGAGACGGAGCGCCAGCGGCGGCTCTTCAAGCAGGCGCCCGGCTTCATCACGATCCTGCGCGGTCCCGACCATGAGTTCGAGTTCGTCAACCAGGCCTATTCGAAGCTTTTCGGCGACCGGGACTTCGTCGGCAGGACCGCGCGCGAGGCGTTTCCCGAGCTTGCCGGACAGGAATTCTTCGACTGGCTCGACCGGGTCTACCAGACCGGCGAGCGCTTCGTCGCCGACCATGTTCCGATCGTCCTTCAGCGCGCGCCCGGCGGGCCGATGGAGGAGCGCTTCCTGGACTTCATCTACGAGCCGGTGACGGACGAATCCGGCCGGGTGACGGGTATATTCTGCGAGGGCCACGACGTGACCCAGGCGCGTCGGGCCCAGGAGGCCCTGCGCCGGAGCGAGCGGCGCTACCGCCAGATCGTCGAGGGCGCCGAGGATTTCGCCATCGTGACCGTCGATCCGCACGGAGACATTACGAGCTGGAACGCCGGGGCCGAGAGGATCACCGGCTATTCGGAAGCCGAGGCGCTCGGCCGGCCCGGATCGATCATCTTCACGCCGGAGGACCGCGCGGCGGGAGTACCCGAGCAGGAGATGAACCAGGCCCAAAGCGATGGCCGGGCGCTCGACGAGCGATGGCATCTGCGCAAGGACGGCCACCGCTTCTGGGGCTCGGGCCTGACCATGTGTCTCGAAGGTGGCGAAGGCGGATTTCTCAAGATCTTCCGCGATCGGACCGCCGAGCATGAGGCGGAGGCGGCGCTTCGAACGAGCGAGGCGCGCTACCGGACCTTGTTCGAGACCGTGGAGGCCGGCTTCTGCGTCGTCGAGATCCTGGTCGACGACGCCGGGCAGCCGGCGGACTATCGCTTCATCGAAGCCAATCCCGCCTTCCGAAGCCAGACCGGGCTTCCGGAAGCGGACGGCCGAACCGCCCGCGAGCTCGTACCGAACCTCGAGCCTTTCTGGGTCGAGACCTACGGCCGGGTCGCCCTCACCGGGGAGCCGGTGCGCTTCGAGAGCGGCTCCGAGGCGATGGGGCGGTGGTTCGACGTCCACGCCCTGCGGGTTGGCGACCCGGAGACGCGCCGGGTCGCGATCCTGTTCAACGACATTTCCGACCGGCGCCGAGCCGAGGAGCGGATGCGGGGGCTTAATGAGACCTTGGCCCAACATGTCGCGGAACGCACGGCGGAGCGGAACCGGATCTGGGAGATGAGCCGCGACCTGTTCGCCATCATGGGCTTCGACGGGCGCCTGAAGGCGATCAACCCGGCCTGGGAAGCGATGCTCGGCCTGGACCAGGAGACATTGCTCGCCCGCGACTTCGCCCAGCAGGTTCACCCGGACGACCATGAAGGCGTCGAAGCGATGATGGAGCGGCTGCTGGCGGGGGAGACGGTGATCGGCTTCGAAGACCGGCTTCGCCATGCCGACGGCGGCTGGCGCTGGATCAGCTGGACCCTGGTTCCGGAGGGCGAGGTCTTCTTCGCGGTCGGCCGCGACGTCACCGGCGAGAAGCAGGCCGCCGAGGAGCTGGAACGTGCGCAGGAGGCGCTTCGCCAAAGCCAGAAGATGGACGCGATGGGCCAGCTCACCGGCGGGGTCGCTCACGATTTCAACAATCTCCTGACGCCGATCGTCGGAAGCCTCGACATGCTCCAGCGCCGAGGCCTCGGCGGCGAGCGCGAACGAAGGCTCATCGACGGGGCGATGCAGTCCGCCGAACGGGCCAAGACGTTGGTCCAGCGCCTGCTCGCCTTCGCCCGCCGGCAGCCGCTGCAGCCGTCCGCGGTCGACGTCGGCAGGATCGTGACCGGAATGGCGGACCTGCTGGCGAGCACCTCGGGACCCCAGATCCGGCTGGTCGTGGAAGTGCCCGACGATCTCCCGGCGGCGCAGGCCGATCCCAATCAGCTCGAAATGGCGCTTCTCAACCTCGGAGTGAACGCACGCGACGCCATGCCGGACGGCGGAACGCTTCGGATCACGGCCAAAGCGGAAAGCGCCGGAGCCTCCAATCCGGCCGGCCTGAAGCCCGGACGCTACGTCTGCCTGTCCGTCGCGGACACCGGAACCGGAATGGACGAGAAGATCCTGGCCAGGGCCGTCGAACCCTTCTTCTCGACCAAGGGCGTCGGCAAAGGCACCGGCCTCGGCCTGTCGATGGCGCACGGCCTCGCCTCCCAGCTTGGGGGAGGGCTAACGATCAAGAGCCGGCCGGGCGTCGGAACCAACATCACGATCTGGCTGCCGGCAAGCCAGGCGCCGGCGGACGCCGGCGCGGAGGCCGTGGAAGAAAATTCCGGCCCGGTCGCGGCGGGCACCGTCCTGCTCGTCGACGACGAAGCGCTGGTCCGAATGAGCACGGCCGACATGCTGGCCGACCTCGGCTATTCGGTGGTCGAGGCCGAGTCCGCGGAGGAAGCGCTTCAGGTGCTCCGGACCGGGCTTCGTCCCGACCTGCTCGTCACCGATCACCTGATGCCGGGAATGAACGGGACCGACCTCGCCCGCTCGGCGCAGGCCGCCCAGCCGGGCCTCAAGATCCTGATCGTCTCGGGATATGCCGAGTCGGAAGGGGTGGACCCGGATCTCCCGCGCCTGACCAAGCCGTTCCGAAATGCGGACCTCGCCGCGAGCCTCGCCGCCCTCGACTCCCGGATCGAATAGCCGGCGTCGAGGCGGGCACGGCGGGCCGTGGGCGCATTGCAATAAAAAATTCCAAAATCTGTCATGCAAGTGTAATATTCTCGATCGTGCCCACGATTGGAGAGACGGGATGGGGAAATCCGTATCGGCCCTGGTTGGGGCTCTCGCCCTGTCCGCCTGCGCGACCGCCGACCGCGGCCAGCTCGTCGAGCAGGGATATCAGCGCGGCGCCCTCGGCGTCGCCGCCCTGGAGCGTGGGGACTGGACGGTCGCGGAGTCGCAATTGAGCGAGCTTCGCGGAATTCCGTCCGACGATCCCGCCCGCCTCATCAATCTCGGCAAGGTCTATGCGGAAACGGGCCGTGTGCGCGACGCCGTGACGGTGTGGCGGCTGGCGCTCGCCTCGAACCGGCATTTCGAGGTGCTGACGGCGGAAGGCCGGGTCATATCGACGGATCGGCTCGCGCGCGAAGCGCTTGCCCGCTTCGAGCCGGCGGTCCGGACCGCCGCCCGCTGAGCTGACGCCCGCTTTTGTCATCAGCGTGTCATGTTGATGCGCTTTAAGGCCTGCCAGCCTTCAGCGGGATGACAATCGAGTGGCCGGGCGCCGGTGATCCAGACCCAGGAAGTCGAGCTGAAGCTGGAGATTCCGTCCGGCGAGATCGAGACCTTGCGCGCCGTGCCCTTGCTGGGCGACCCTAAACGGCGTCCGGAAAGCCAGCGAACCGTTTATTACGACACGCTCAAGGGCGACCTTCGAAAGGCGGGCTATTCGCTGAGGCTGAGGCAGAAGGAGCGCAGCTTCGTCCAGACGGTGAAGCACCGGGGCTCGGATTCGGGCGGCTTTTCGAGCCGGGCCGAATGGGAAAAGAAAAACGACGAAGCGGCCCTGGATTTCGAGGCGCTGAAGGCGACCCCGGTCGGCAAGCTGCTGTCGAAGCGGGACATGCGCAAAAGGCTTCAGCCGGTCTCCGAGACCCGGGTGCTGCGGACGATGTGGCTGGTTCGCCGCGAGGAGAGCGCGGTCGAGCTGATCCTCGACGAAGGCCGGATCGTCAGCAACGGCCGCGAGGAAGCGATTTCGGAGATCGAGCTGGAGCTCAAGGAAGGGCCCCGCTCCGAGCTGTTCAAGCTTGCCCGCGAGCTCGGCAAGGGGCTGACGCTCAGGATGGGCGTGATGAGCAAGTCCGAGCGGGGCTTCCGCCTGCTCGAAGGGCGGAGCGCGCGGGTCCGCAAGGCCGACAAGGTCAGGCTCGCCCCGGGCATGTCGGTCGGCGAGGCCTTCGCCGTCGTCGTCCAGTCTTGCCTGCGTCATTTCAGGCTCAACGAGCCGCTCTTCGCGCGGGATATGAATGCGCGCGCGCTTCACCAGTCTCGAGTGGCGCTGCGCCGCCTGCGCTCGGCCCTTTCCCTCTTCAAGCCGGCCTTGATCGACGACGAGGCCGCTCACCTGCGGGCGGAGCTTCGCTGGTACGCGGCCTTGCTGGGCGAGGCGAGGGACGTCGACGTCCTGCTCGCGGCGAAAGGCCCGGACGGGCGCGCCTCCGCCAGGGGCGCGCGCAAACTGCTCCGGCAAGCCCGAACGGACGCTTATGCCCGGGTCCAGGCCGCCCTCGGCGAGCCCAGGCTGCCGGCGGCCATCCTCGATCTCGTCGCCTGGAGCGAGGTCGGCGCCTGGAGAAGCGGCGAACCGGCCGGCGAGCCGATCGCCGGGTTCGCGACGGACCGGCTCGAACGCGGTTGGAAACGGGTTCGCAGGCCCGCGAAGGCGCTTCGATCCCTCGATCCGGAAGCGCGCCACCGCCTCCGGATCGAGATGAAGAAGCTTCGCTATGCGGCGGAATTCTTCGTCGCGCTCGCGCCCAGGAGCCGGAAGCGGCAGCAAAAGCGCTTCATCTCCCAGCTTCAGCGCCTTCAGGACCTGCTCGGGAAGCTCAACGACATCGAAACCCGGCGCCAGCTCGCCCCCGAGCTGTTCGAAGACGGTGCGGCCGTAGAGGAAGCGCAGGTCGAAGGGCTGATCGAAGAGTCGGAGCGGGCCTGGAAAGCGCTGGCCGAAATCGGTCCCTATTGGCGCTGAGCGCCTGGTTGGCGAGCGCATTGAAACAGGGGCGAGGGCTCTCGCCTATTCCCGCGAAGGCGGAAAATCCAGCGCCGAGTCCGAACCGGTTCCCGCTTTCGCAGGAATGACGGAGACCGTGGGACGGCCGCCCGACGTCGATGCGACTGCCTCGAATTGCGGGGACACCCTCGAATTGCGGGGACACAATACCTAATTGGCTGTTCCATTCGGGACTGTGCGCGTCCATGAATTAGGTATTGTGTCCCCGCATTAATGAGGGCTCATTCCCGCGAAGGCGGGGATTCAGCGCCGAGACCGAACCGGAATTGCGTGGACACAATACCTAATTGGCTGTTCGAATCGAAAGGCGAAACAGCGCATTGCGCGTCCTGAATTAGGTATTGTGTCCCCGCATTAATGAGGGCTCTGCGTCATTCCCGCGAAGGCGGGGATTCAGCGCCGAGACCGAACCGGATTCCCGCTTTCGCGGGAATGACGGAGAAAGTGGGACGGTCCGCTCGAGATTCACCCTAGAGCAGATCATTTTAGACTGAAGCGCTGTCTCATCCCGTCATGCTGAACTTGTTTCAGCATCCAGCTTTCCGCTTCCCGGGCGAGCGACCCGCTGGACCCTGAAACAAGTTCAGGGTGACGCCGATGTCGGGAAAAAATCCGCGATTCATTCTCAAGCGATCACGCTCTAGAAGGTCAGGCTCAGCCCGACGCTGACGGTGCGGCCGACCTGGTAGCTGTTGATGTCGATGCGATTGTCTTCGAACTGCTGGAATTCCTCATAATCCTGGCCCAGCAGGTTACGCGCCTCGAGCTTGATCTCGGCCTCCCGGCCGAGAAAGCGGACCGCCTCGCGGGCGACGAAATCCAGCCGCAGGCCGGGCTTCTCGATGATGTCGGGTTGCCGAGCGCTGCCCTGGATCGGGCCGCGTTCGGTGACCCGCTCGCTGGCGTAGGTGAGGAGGAAGGTGGCCTGCGACAGGCGGTCGGTATTCTCGATCCCGAACTGGATATTGGCCAGATGGTCCGATTGGCCGGTGAGGGGCGCTCCGTCCTCGAACAGCAGGTTCGCCGCCACCGGCTGCAGATCGGGACCGATCACCAGGGTATCGTCCGATTTTATCTTCGACTTGGAATACGTGTAATTGCCGATGAAGATCAGGCGCTTGTCGACGAAGCTCTTGCCTAGCCCGGTCAGCGGCAAATAGGTCTGAAGCTCGGCCTCGACGCCGTAGAGAGTCGCCTGGGGCGCGTTGGCGAAGCCGGTGCGAAGCTGGCCGCCGCCGGCGAAGAAAGCGGCGGATTCAATCGGATCGTCGATCTTCTTGTAGAAGCCGGCGAGGCTGAACCGCTCGCCGCGGCGGAAATAATATTCGTAGCGCGCTTCGGCATTGGTCAGCCGGCTGTCGGTCAGGAAGGGATTGCCGGTGAACTCCCGGTCAGATTCGAAATCCTGGTAGATCTGGGGCGCGAGCTCGCGGAACTGCGGGCGGGCGATGGTCTTCGAGGCGTGCAGCCGAAGCTGCATGTTGTCGGCGAAGCTCCAGGTCAGGGTCGCGGCGGGCAAATAATAGTCGTTGGCGATCCGGGTCGTCGCGGCGCCGGCGGCGCTGGTCAGGACGGTCTCCACCGCATCCTCGTAGCGGACTCCGAATTGCGCCCTCAGAGCCGGGCCGGGAAGCTCGATCTCGGCCTGGGCGTAGCCCGCATGGATCAGCAGCCCCGCTTCATAGGCGGCGGCGCCTTCCGCGCCGGAAATGTCGCGAAGCTGGATGTTGAAATTGTAGATATTGAAGTCGGAGAGCAGGAAGTCGGGGCGCTCCTGCGCCACCGCGATCGGAAGGGCGCCGTCGGGCCGGAAATATTGGAACTGGAAGCGCGAGGACTCGCGCCGGCTCTTCGTATAGGCGTAGCCGGCCGACAAAGTCGTCGGCATCGCCCCCTTCAACCGATAGGCGAAGTCGATTCCGCCCGCATAGACGTCCTCGCTGAGGTCGTTGAAGGCGAGGGTCGCCGACTGGCCCCCGGACGCCAGGTTGTTCACATAATCGTCGACGTCGCTGAGGCTCTTGGTCGCCGAGTTGCCGTCGCCCAGATAGGTGTAGCTGATGTCCCGCTCGTAGGGCGATTCGCGCTGCGAATTGGCGTAGGTGCCGCGAAGGTCGACGCTGAAATCGCCGAATTTGAACTCGCCGACGAACTGGGTGTCGATGAGCTGCCGCTCGAACCAATAGGTGTTCTGCTCGATGATCGAGGGCGGCAGGTTCGGGTCCTGATCCTGGACGCTTCGGTTGAAGCCGGCGGCGAGGCGGCCCTGCTTCAGGGTGTCGCGGATGAAGAGGTTGGTCCAGCGCAGCTTGTGCTTGCCGATCTCGGCGCCGAGACCCAGCATTCCGTTGACCAGGATGCGATTGTCGGTGGTGACCCGCCGGAAGCTCGACTGGGGAATTCCGGCAAGCTCGGGATCGACCGATATCTGCTGGATCGCGTCGCGCGTGCGCCAGGTGTTGCTGTAGCCGACGGCGCCGAGGATTCCGATCCGAGCCCCGAGCAGGTCGAAGGCGGTGCCGGCGCTGATGTTGCCGCCGAGATTGGGGGCGATGTTGTTCACCCGCTGGAGCAGGGTGGTCGGAGCGTTGACCAGGGCCGCGGCGAAGTCGCGGCGCTGAGCGGCGGTCGTGTCGCCGTTGAAGGCGCCGCCGGCGACGGCGCCGCGCAGGCCGGCCGGAAGGTCGCGCGTGCCATCGTCGAAGCCGGTCGGGTCGAGGTCGCTTCCGTAATAGGAATAGCCGAAATGGCCGGTGGTCTCGCCGTCGAGCTCGGCGGAGCCGCCGACGGTGAGGAAGGGTTCGTCCGGGATCGAGGTCGTGGTGAGGTTGATGACTCCGCCGCCGAACTCGCCGGGATAATTGACCGAATAGCTCTTCTGGACGACCGAGCTGGCGATGAGGCCGGTCGGGAAGATGTCGAGCGGGACGACCCGGCGCAGCGGCTCCGGGCTGGGGAGCGGAGAGCCGTTGAGCAGGGCCAGCGAGTAACGGTCGCCAAGGCCCCGGACGAAGACGAAGCCGTTGCCGACCACGGAGAGGCCGGTGACCCGCTGGAGCGCCCCGGCGATGTCGCCGTCGCCGGTGCGGGCGATGTCCTCGCTGGACAGGACGGAGACCACCTCCGCGGTGTTGCGCAGGATGTTGGGGATGTTGCGGCCGGTGACGACGATGTCTCCGGTCTGCTCCGACTGGGCTCCCGGCGCCGAAACCTCGATATCGTCCTCCGGGCCTTCCGACGAGGCTTCGGGCTTGGGCAGGCCGGCCTCCGGCGCGTCCGCGACCGGCGGCGCGTCCTGCGCGAAGGCGGCCGTCGCCGTGAGCGCCGTCGACAGGAGCAGCAGGCTCCCAAGGCGGATGGGCTTAAACATCGTCGGATTCCCCCGGAGCAGTCAGGAACGGGGGCGGCGGCCGGCCGCCGCCCCGAAGCGGTCGGATCGGATCAGGAGGTGGGAATGGCGGTGCAATTGCCGCTTCCGCTGAAGTTCGCGTAGCCCGAATTGCAGGTCCAGCCGGCGAACCACGTATCGGAGGCGTTGCGGACCGCGCCGATCCACGAAACCGCCTCGAGCCGGTTGGGCGCCGCCGCATTGGCCGTCTGGAACGTGTCGTTGTTGAACGGCGTCGGATCGGTGGCCGGCACTCCGGTCTCGGTGCCGCCGTTGACGAAGAGGCTCGTCAGACTGGACGTGAAGTTCGAATTGTTGCCGTTCGTGCCCGATCCGAAGATCGCCTGGATCTCCGCCACGGTGACGTTGGCGTCGTCGCGGAACGGAGTCGGGCAGGACAGGACCACCGAGCGGAAGACCGGCGGGCCGAGATCCTGGAGCGGCGTGTCGGCGGCGCGGGTGGTCGTGCCCCCGGTCCCGTCGATATCCAGGCAGGCCGCGGGGCCGACGACGACGCTGTTGAGCAGCGCATAATCGGTGCCGCCGCGGTAGAGGATGGTGTTGCCGCCCTGGACGGTGCTGCGCTGGACGAAGGTGGCGTTGGAGACCCGGGTGTATTGGCGCGGCAGTGCGTCCTCATTGCCGTTCGAATCGGCCTCGATCATCGAATCGCCGTTCTGGGCGTCGCGATGGATTCCGATCACGAACTGGATCGTTCCGCGATAGCCGAGATCGGTGTCGAGCCCGTCGTCGTCGGCGCCGCTGACGACGAGATGCTTCGCGTTCACCCGGCCGCCGAAAATCTCGATGCCGTCGTCCGAGCTGTTGTGGACCTGGATGTGGTCGATCGTGGTGTTGCTTCCGACCCCGCCCATGGTGAGGCCCTGGAGCTCGTTGCCGGGCGCGATGGCGAAGCCGGAATAGCGGATCTGGACGAAACGCATCGTGCCCGAATTGTCGGTCGCGACATTGCCGCCGTAGAAGGAGCCGGTCGTGCCCTCGATCACCTGCTGGCAGGCGGCCGAGCCGCCGGGGACCGCGGTGTTGCAGTCGCTGATCGGCGCCCGGCCGAGCAATATGACCCCGCCCCACAGGCCCTGGGTCGAGTCGGTCGCACTGCCTTCGACATTGGCCCGGGCGGTGAAGATGATCGGCTGGGTCGCGCTTCCGCTGGCGTTGATCCGCGAGCCGCGGTTGATCACCAGATAATCGTTGCCCGAGGAGCCGAAGACGGTGACTCCGGCCTGGAGGGTGAGGGTCACCGCGTCGCCGCCCGCCAGGGCGCCGTCGCCGCCGACGTCGGTGCCGACGTTGACCGGACCGGCGAGCGAATAGATCACGCCCGGAAGCTTCTGGAGCGTGTAGTCGTCGCTGATCCGGCCGGAAATCTCGCAATTGCGGAAGGCCGTCGCGATGACTCCGCGGTCGACCGTGCCCTGCGGGCAGCCGGCGGCCGGGGTGCCGTTGCCGGCAGGCGGCGGCGGCGGCGGCGGAGCGGGTGTCCCGGGAACGGGAACGACGATCGTTCCCTCGCCCGGCGAGGCGACTCCGCCGGGGCCGCAGGCGGCCAGCGAGATGACGGTCGAAAGCAGCAGAACCGCGCGAAGACGAAGCATCGAGAACCCCCTTTAAGATGTCCAGGCAACCCGCTTCTGGTGCGAGTCTATCCTTGGGGTGGGCCTAGGATGATTCTGTGATGATCGTGTGACAAAGGCGGACACCGGGTGTCCGTACTTGTGAAAAACTTCTATGACACGACTGTCATATTAGTGACATGTATCTGTCACAATCTTTTGGATATTAGATGTTGGTCCGAATCTTCTTACCGTCACGGAGGAAGACGAGCTCCGTCCTGGAAGCGTTGCGCATTTCCCAGGCGAGCTCGCTCATCCTCTCCTCGTCGAACTGGCTGCCGTTGACGCTGAGGATGACGTCGCCGGCGCGGAGGCCGGCCTCGTGAAGCCGGGGAAGGTTCTCGCCGCCCTTGAGCGCGTAGCCGCCGATCCGGCCGTTCGAGACGACCGGCTTGAGGATATTGCGGAGGACGGCGGATTCGATACCGCTTTCCTTTTCCGGATCGGACCTTCCCGGGGCGCTTTGGGCCGAGGGCCCGCCGAAGCGCCTGAGCTCCAGGCGCGCCGGGCGGCCGGAGGCGACCAGGACGGCATAATCCGGCCCGACCTCGCTGAGCGTCAGGCCCGGCTGGAAATCCTTGCCGACCCGGACGAGGCGCTGTCCCCCGGCGGCGGAGCCGATGACCGCCGCGTGCTCCGTCGAGCCGCCGCCGCTCACTCCGTAGAGAATGAGGCCGAGGGCGGAGCCCGGGAGCGGAGCCGGCGCGAAGGCGGCCTCGACGGGGGGAGCGGGCGCGGGCGGCGGCTGCGGCGGCGCGGGCGGCGTGACGACGGCGGCCGGCGATGCCGCGAGCCAGGCGAAGGCGCCGGCCAGGACGGCAAGAAAGGCCACGACCCGCCCCATCTCAATCCTTGTGGTCGAGCGCATATCCCGCGGCCCGTACGGTCCGGATCAGGTCGCGCCGGCCGCTCGCGTTGATCGCCTTGCGCAGGCGCCGGACGTAGACGTCGACGGTCCGGATCTCGATCTCGCTGTCCCGCCCCCAGACCGCGTCCAGCAGGCGCTCGCGCGAAAAGACATGGCCCTGATTCTCGAGCAGGTGGCGAAGCAGCTTGAACTCGGTCGGACCGAGCGCGACCGCCTGGCCGCCCCGCTTCACCTTATGGGCCGCCATGTCGAGCTCGAGATCCCCGAAGCTGAGAACCATTCCGGCCAGCGCGGGCCGAACCCGCCTCAGCACCGCGCGGATTCGGGCGACCAGCTCGGGGGGGCTGAACGGTTTGGTCATATAATCGTCCGCCCCGGTTTCGAGTCCGCGGATGCGATCGGCTTCCTCGCCTCGGGCGGTGAGCATTATCACGGGAATCGCGGCCGTTTCGGGGTCTCGGCGCAGTCGCCGGCAGACTTCGATGCCGGACAATTCCTCGAGCATCCAGTCGAGCACGATGACGTCCGGCCCGCGTTCGACCGCCAGCAGCAGCGCCTCCTCGCCGCTCGGCGTGTGGACGACCTCGAAACCCTGCTTCTCGAACGTCCAGCGGAGCAGCTCGACCATCGCCGGATCGTCCTCGGCCAGCAGCAGCCGAACTTGTGCCAGGGGCGTTGCCGCCCGGAGCTGAGCCGCCGCGGTCGCCCCTCCGACCGCTCCGGTCTCCGCTGCAATCGCCGCCATAAGCTCGTCCCGTCCCGAGGTCCGAGCCCTCAACTGCGCCACTTTCGTGACAAGCGTGTGAAAGCCCTGGATTCGGAATTGCGGTGCCGAGGCGACGCAGGGCTGGCGGAGCGGGAGGGATTCGAACCCTCGATACGCTTTTGGCGTATACTCACTTTCCAGGCGAGCGCCTTCGACCACTCGGCCACCGCTCCGCATGCTCTGGAAGCCGCTCCCTCTAGGGGCAGGTCGTCCTCAGGGCAAGCCGGCCGCGAAGCTATCCATCGCCCGCGCCAGCTCGACATCCTTTCGGGTCACTCCGCTTGCGCTGTGGGTGCTGAGCGCGACCGCGACTTTGTTCCAGCTGTTCGACCAGTCCGGATGGTGGTCCGCTTTCTCCGCGGCGATGGCGGCCCGGGTCATGAAAGCGAAAGCCGCGCCGAAATCGGCGAATCGGAAGTCGCGGCGGATCGCCCGTTCCGCCGAATCGTAGCGCCAGCCGGGCAGGGTCTTCAGCGCTTCGGCCCGCTCTTCGTCGCTCAGCGTCATTGTCTCTCCCCTCGCTTCGGCTCAAAACCTTGATCGTTTCAGGCTATCGGCCCGAAACGGGAATCAAGGTTTCGATCATATCATGGAGCCTGATTCACGCTTTCGGCGGAAGCGCGAAGCGCTTCCTCCTCAAACGATCAGGCTCTATGTCGCGCAGGTGACCGGCGAGCGTCAAACCTTTGCGCCCGACGTGGCGGAGATCGAGCGGCTGGCCGACGCCGCCATCGCCCGAATGCCCGAGCATTTCCGGCGCCATCTTCAGGGGGTGGTCCTGAGGGTCGACGATTTCGCCGAGGAGGAGGTGCTGGCCGAGCTCGGAATCGAGAATCCGTTCGAGCTTTCCGGTCTCTACACCGGCCGCCCGATCGGCGAGCGATCGTCGACGCTGTCGGGCGAGCTTCCCGCCATGATCCACCTCTATCGCCGGCCGCTCCTCGACGAATGGGCGGAAACGGGCGTCAGCCTGGAGGCGCTCGTCACCCATGTCATCGTCCACGAGGCCGGCCACCATTTCGGCTTCTCCGACGCCGACATGCACGCGATCGAGGACATGGCCGGCCGAGAGACCGGCCAAGAGGCGGAAGGTTGAGCCTGCTCGAGCTTCGCGCCGTCGCCTGCATCCGCGGCGGCCGGCTCTTGTTCGAAAGCCTCGATCTGGTCCTCGATCCGGGAGGAGCGGCCCTGGTGACCGGGCCGAACGGCGCCGGCAAGTCGAGCCTGATCCGGATCGCGGCGGGGTTGCTCGCCGCCTCGGCCGGGACCGTGGAGCGCAAGGCCGCGGCGGCGCTCGCCGACGAAGGGCTCGCGCTCGATCCCAGGCTGGCGCTCGGGCGGGCGCTGGGTTTCTGGGGCCGGCTCGACGGAGCCGAGGCGGACGAGGCGATGGCGGCGATGGGCCTGGCCGCCCTCGCCGAAATGCCGGTCAGGATGCTTTCCACGGGCCAGAGGAAGCGCGCCGCGCTGGCCCGGGTGCTGGCGGGCCGAGCCCCGCTCTGGCTGCTCGACGAGCCTGCCAACGGCCTCGACGGCGACGGCCAGGCGCGGCTCGAAGCGGCGATGGCGGCCCACCGCGCCGGCGGGGGCGCGATCCTCGCAGCCTCTCACCAGCCGCTCGGCCTCCCCGGGGCGGCGCGGGTGGACCTTTAGATGATGCCGCTTCTCCTTCGCGAATTGCGCCTCGCCGCGACCGGCGGAAGCGCGGCGCTTCCACTCGTCTTCTTCCTGCTCGTCGCCGCCCTCTTCCCGTTCGCGATCGGGCCGGATTCGGCGCTTCTGGGCCGAACCGGGGGCGGCGCCTTATGGGTGGCGGCCCTGCTCGCCGCCTTGCTTCCGGTCGACCGGCTGGTCGAGCCGGACCGGGCTTCGGGCGTTCTCGACCAGCTCGCGGTGCGCGGAATAAGCGAGGAGAATGTGGCGCTGGCCAAGCTCGCCGGCCATTGGCTGAGCTTCGGACCGCCGCTGATGCTCGCGGCCTTGCCCGCGGCGGCGCTGATGAAGCTTCCGGCGCCGGTGCTTGCGCGGCTCGAGCTCGGACTCCTCGCCGGAACGCCGGGTCTCGCCGCTCTGACCCTGATCGTCGCGGCCCTGACTTCGGGGCTGCGCACGACCGGGGCGCTCGCCGGTCTGCTCATGCTTCCGCTCGCGGTTCCGATCCTGATCTTCGGGGCAGGCCTGACGGAGCCGGATGGAAGCGCCGGAGCGCTCAAGCTGCTCGCCGCGGCGTCGTTGCTGCTGGTGGCGGTGGCGCCCTTCGCGGCGGGGGCCGCGATGAGGGCGGCTCGGGACTGATCCGTCATCCGGGCGAAAGCCGGGACCTCAGGCCGAAAGAGGCTCGGCGGGTCTCCCCGAGGTCCCGGCTTTCGCCGGGATGACGATCAGTCTCGGCTCCACCGAGCGAAGATGGCCGTCGGCAGGAGCAGCCCGCGCGCTTCCTCGCGCACCGCCATGTCGCCGCATTCGACCCGGCCGCCCAGATCGGCCAAAGCCTGGCGAACGAGCTCGCCGACGGCCAGCGCCGACATCCGCACCGCATAGACGGTGAGGACCAGGAAACGGCTCTCCGAATCGAGAAGCCGCCGGCAGTCCGCGATCAGGCCGGGCAGGCCTTCCTCCAGCTTCCACACCTCGCCGTCCGGCCCGCGCCCATATTTGGGCGGATCGAGGATGATCCCGTCGTAGCGCCGCCCGCGCCGAACCTCGCGCGCGGTGAACTTGGCGGCGTCGTCGACCAGCCAGCGGACCGGCCGATCGGCAAGTCCCGAAAGCCGAGCATTCTCCTTGCCCGCCTCGACCGATTTCTTCGAGGCGTCGACATGGGTCAGCCGAGCCCCCGCCGCCGCCATCGCCAGGGTCCCGACCCCGGTGTAGCCGAACAGGTTGAGCGCCTCGCCGCCGTCGCCCAGGCGCTCGCGCATCCAAGCCCATTGCGGCGCCATGTCGGGAAAGAAGGCGAGGTGCCGGAAAGGCGTCGCCTGGGCCCGGAATCGGACTTCCTCCCAGCCCAGCTCCCAGCCGTCGCGAGGCACCGGCCGGGCGAATATCCAGCGGCCTCCGCCCTCCTCGTCGGAGCCGGGGACGAACTCCCCGTCGGAGTCCCAGTCGGCCGAAGCCGGAGCCCACATCGCCTGCGGCTCGGGCCGGATGAAACGATAACGGCCGTAGCGTTCGAGCTTGCGGCCGTGACCGCTGTCGACCAGCCCGTAGTCGGACCAGGGCTCGGCGACCAAAGTAGTGAGGGACTGAACCCCGGCCCTCCTCGTCATCCCGGCGGAAGCGGGGACCTCGGCAGCGCGCGTCATCCCGGCGGAAGCCGGGACCTCGGGTCGAGAAGTCACGGTGGGCCTCCCCGAGGTCCCGGCCTTCGCCGGGATGACGGTCCGGTCACGCCGCCCTCACGGCCGGAAAGCCGATCGTCGCCCGGGCGCGGGGGCCGGCGAGCATCTTGCGGCCGGCCTCGCGGACCTCTTCCAGGGTCACCGCCTCGAGCTCGGCGATCACCTCCGCGGGCTCGACCAGGCGGCCGTAGACGAAGAGCTGCCGGGCGACATAATGGGCTTGGCCCCAGGGGCTCTCCATCGACATCAAAAGCCCGGCGCGGGACTGGGTCCGCACCCGGTCGACCTCGCGCTGGGTGAGGGTCTCCACCGTGTCGGCGACGATTTCCTCGATCAGCTGGGCGGCGGAAGCGGATTCGCGCCGGGCGGTCGCGGCGTAGACGTAGAACAGCCCCGTGTCGGCGTGCGGATGGAGCTGCGAATAAACGGAATAAGCGAGCCCGCGCTCCTCGCGCACCTGCTGGAACAGGCGCGACGACATGCCGCCGCCGACGATGTCGGAGAACATTCGGGCGGCGAAATAATCGGGATCGAGCTGGGCCGGCCCCGGGAAGCCCAAAGCGAGGTGGGCCTGGTCGGGCGCGGCCCGGCCAACCCTTGTGCCGCCGGTGAAATGCGCCGGCTCGGACGGCTCGAGGGTTCCGAGGGGAAGCCCGGAGAGCCGGGCCTCGGCGATCTCGACCAACCGCTCATGCTCGACCTTGCCGGCGGCGACCAAGGCGACGCTTCCGGCGCGGTAACGGCCGCGCCGCCAATCGTGCAGATCCTCCACGTTTATGGCTTCGAGGCTCGCCTCGTTGCCGAGGACCGGGCGGCCGAGCGGCTGGTCGCCATAAGCGGCGGACCACAAATCGTCGAAGATGATGTCGGAAGGCGTGTCGCGCGCCTCGCCCAGCTCCTGGAGGACGACGTCCTTCTCCCGCTCGAGATCCTCGGCGGCGAACTGGGGGCTCAGGATGAGGTCGGTGACGAGCTCGACTCCGAGCGGCACATGCTCGGCGAGGACGGACGCCATGAAGTTGGTGGCGTCGCGTTCGGTCGAGGCGTTGAGGTCGCCGCCGACATCCTCGATCGCCTCGCTGATCTCCCGGGCCGAGCGGCCGCCGGCGCCCTTGAACACCATATGCTCGAACAAATGGGCGATCCCGTTGAGCCGCGCCGGCTCGTGCCGGGATCCCGCCTCGGCGTAGAGGCCGACGGCCGCCGTCTCGAGGGCGGGCATCTCGCGGCTGGCGACCTTGAGGCCGTTGGATAGGATTGTGAGCTTCATGGAGTCTTGCCAGTTAGTGGCTCGGAAGGGTGGCCGCAACTCAGCCGTCATTCCCACGTGCCGCCGACGTCATGCTAAACTTGTTTCAGCATCCAGCGTCGAGCCGCACAGCGGGCGGGAATCTGGACCCTGAAACGAGTTCAGGGTGACGTTGAAGGCGGCGGCGCCGAGGCCTTCCGCTTGCGCAGCGCCAACAGGTAGATCGCCGCGGCGGCGGCGGCGAAGAAGAACCATTGGAAGGCGTAGGCGAGGCTGTTGTTGGGCGCTTCGGCGACCGGGGGGACGCTCGCCTGAAGTCCGGGGGCGGGCCGCTCGGCGACGATCATCGGCCGCAGCGGCGGCGACTTTCCGGAGAGGCGCTCGAACAGGCCTCCCGAACGCGGCTCGGCGACGATCCTGCCCGAGACTTCGCCGCCCTTCCAGGCGGGCTCGGCCTTCGGATTCGTGGAGACGCCCATGGCCGCCGCGAAACCGGGACCCTCGGCGCCGGTTCGGCATTCGGCGATGAAGCGGGTGCCGCCCTGCCCTGAAGCCGCCTTGCCGCCCGTCGTCCGCCAGCTTGTCACTTCCAGGCAGAAAGCGGTGGCGCGCCGGTAGAGCAGTTTTTCGTCCGCAAGGGCGCCCGGCGGAAGGGCCATGGCCGGCAGAGCCAGGTTGCGCTCGTAATGGCGCTGGAGCGCCGCTTTCTCGTCGGCTCGGCGGAGCTGCCAGAAGCCCAAAGCGATCATCGTCGCCACGGCGGCGGCAACGAGGATCGTAGGGATGAGGGGAAAGCGCATCAGAGCGAAATGCGCCCTTCACGGGCCCGGTTCCGATATTCAAGCGCCAGCAGCAGGCCCTTGGCGAACCGGAGCGACCCGACGACCGCGATCGCGGTCAGCGGCAGCCAGAGCAGGATGTGTACCCAGAAAGGCGGCTCCGAGGCCAGCTCGAGCCAGATGGCGAGGCTGGTGACGAAGGCACCGACGATCAGGATCAGGAAGGCCGCCGGCCCGTCGCCGACGTTGAAGCCGGCATAATCGAGGCCGCAAGCGCGGCATTTCGGAGCGAAGCCGGCCAGGCCTCGATACAGCGTCTTCGCCGCGCAGCGCGGGCAGAGGCCACGGAGGGCGACGGCGGCAAGGCTGGGTTCCTTCATATCCCCGTCACCCCGGCGAAGGCCGGGGTCCCAGCGAGAACCAGCGCGGAGCCCTTCACCCCCTGGGGCCCCAGCCTTCGCCGGGGCGACGTCATCCGTGATAAGCCGCGCCCCAGCCGCCCCAGACGTAGATGCACAGGAACAGGAACAGCCAGACAACGTCGACGAAATGCCAATACCAGGCCGCGGCCTCGAACCCGAAATGCTGCTTCGGGGTGAAGTGGCCCTTGTAGGCGCGGACCAGGCAGACGATCAGGAAGATGGTGCCGATGATGACGTGAAAGCCGTGGAAGCCGGTCGCCATGAAGAAGGTCGAGGTGTAGATATTGTCCGTGAAGCCGAACGGCGCGTGGGCATATTCATAGGCCTGGATGAAGCTGAACAGCAGGCCGAGCCCGATCGTCGCCCACAGGCCCTTGATCAGGCCGTCGCGGTCGCCGTGGATGAGGGCGTGGTGCGCCCAGGTCACGGTCGTTCCCGAGCAGAGCAGGATGAGGGTGTTGAGGAGCGGGTAGCCGAACGGATCGAGGACCTCCATCCCCTTGGGAGGCCAGGTGCCGCCGACCGATTCCACTCCGGCGGGGAACAGGGCGGCGTTGAAATAGGCCCAGAACCAGGCGAGGAAGAACATCACCTCGGACGCGATGAACAGGATCATCCCGTAGCGCAGGTGGAGCTGAACGACCGGCGTGTGATCGCCGGCATGGGCCTCCCGGATGACCTCGGCCCACCAGGAGAACATCGTGAACAGGACTCCGATCAGGCCCGCGCCCATGACATAGGCGCCGCCGGCCATCGAGTGCATCCACATCACCAGGCCGCCGAACAAAGCGAGCCCGGAGAAGGAGCCGACCAACGGCCAGATGCTGGGGTTCACCAGATGGTAGGGATGGTTCTTCGCTCCGGCCATCGATCGTCCTTCGTTTTTCTAGCCGCCATCCCGGCGGAGGCCGGGATCCCGGGGAGATAAAGGCTCGGTGCCCTTCCTCGCTGGGGTCCCGGCCTTCGCCGGGACGACGGTGGGTCTCTAGCTTCCCTTTTCCCCCGAATCCACCGGGTAAAAAGTGTAGCTCAAGGTGATCTCGCTGATCTCCTTCGTGTCCGGGTCCTGGAGGATGCGGGGGTCGACGAAATAGACCACCGGCATCCGCACTTCCTCGCCCGGCTTCAGGACCTGCTCGTTGAAGCAGAAGCATTGGATCTTGCTGAAATATTTGCCGGCCTGGACGGGCGTGACGTTGAACGTCGCCGTCCCCTTGATTGCCCGGGCGGAGAGATTCCTGGCGGTGTAGAAGGCCATTTCGCGCTCGCCGATGGTGACGATCTCACGCCCCTTTTCGGGGCCGAAGCGCCAGGGCAGGGACAGCGCGACATTGGCGTCGAAGCGGACCGCGACCTCCTTGCCCGCGACCGGCCCGGGCGCGGCCTCGGCGCGCTGGGTGGTGCCGTCGATCCCGGTGACCTGGCAGAACAGGCGGTAGAGCGGCACGCTGGCGAAGGCCAGGCCGACCATGGCCAGGACGAGCAGTGCGGCGAGGCCCGCGGTCCGGCCGTTGCGCCGGGCGAGGTCGCTCATTGCAGCATGCCCATCTTGGCGATGGTGATCGCGTAGACCAGAATGACGAAGGCGCCGAGCAGAAGGGCCATGATGATCGCCCGGGTCTTCTGCCGCCGCCGGCTCTCCTCGTCTCTGGGATCGGTCATGCGAGCATCCAACGGTCGAGCACCAGCGCTCCGAAAATCGCGAACAGGTAGAAGATCGAAAACGCGAAGAGCCGCTTCTCCGGCTTCATCCCTTCGGGCTCGCTCGCCCGGTTGGCGAGGACCCGCAAGGCCAGGATGAGGAAGGCGAGGCTTAGCGCCGCCGCGGCCGCGCCGTAGACGGGGCCGGCGAGGCCCAGCGGCCAGGGCGCAACCGCCGCCGCCGCCATCGGCAGGGTGTAGAGCGCGATCTGCTGCCGGGTCGCCCGGGCGCCCGAGACCACCGGAAGCATCGGCACGCCCGCGGCGGCGTAGTCGGAGCGGACGAACAGCGACAGCGCCCAGAAATGCGGGGGAGTCCAAAGGAATATCAGGGTGAAGAGCAGCGCCGGAAGCAAGGTGACGTCGCCGGTCGCCGCCGCCCAGCCGATCATCGGCGGGAAGGCGCCGGCGGCGCCGCCGATGACGATGTTCTGGGGCGTGCGCCGCTTGAGCCAGACCGTGTAGACGAGGACGTAGAACAGGATCGACGCGGCGAGAATCGTCGCCGCCAGCCAATTGGCCGCGAGCCCCATCAGCAGCACCGAGAAGAAAGCGAGGCCGACCCCGAAGTGGAGCGCGGTCTGGCGATCGAGCCGGCCGGCCGGAAGCGGCCGGCCGGCGGTGCGCTTCATCAGGGCGTCGAGATCCGCTTCGTACCACATGTTCAGCGCCGCCGCGGCGCCGGCGCCGAGCGCGATGCACAATATGGCGGTGAATCCGAGCACCGGGTGGACCGTCGCCGGAGCGGCCAGCATTCCGCACAAGGCGGTGAAGACGACGAGGCTCATCACCCGCGGCTTGGTCAAGGCGAGCAGGTCCCGCCAGTCGGCGGGGAGGGCGGTGTCGTGCGTTATCGTCGCGGTGTTCATTTCAATCACCGTTCGCCCCGAGCCTGTCGAAGGGCCTTTCCTCGCCTTCAACTCCCGAAGAAGGGAAGGGCTTCGACAGGCTCAGCCCGAACGGTTCCTTTTCCGCTTGTCTCAATCCACCTTCGGCAGGGTCGAGAATTGGTGGAAGGGCGGCGGGCTCGACAAAGTCCATTCGAGCGTCGTCGCGCCTTCGCCCCAATAATTGTCGGCCGCCTTGCGTCCCGCCATCAACGACCAGAAGATGTTGATGAAGAAGAGCGCCATCGAGGCCGCGACCAGATAGAAGCCCAGGCTGGCGATGTGGTTCCAATAGCCATAGGCGTCGGCATAATCCGGAACGCGCCTCTGCATCCCCTGCAGGCCGAGGAAGTGCATCGGGAAGAACAGGATGTTCACGCCGATGAAGAACGTCCAGAAATGGAGCTGGCCGAGCAGCTCGCTGTACATCTTCCCGAACATCTTCCCGAACCAGTAATACCAGCCCGCGAACAGCGAGAAGACGGCGCCCAATGACAGCACGTAGTGGAAATGGGCGACCACGTAATAGGTGTCGTGGACGTTGTTGTCGATGCCGCCGTTGGCGAGCACGACGCCGGTGACTCCGCCGACCGTGAACATGAAGATGAAGCCCAGGGCCCACATCATCGGGGTCTCGAAGGTCAGCGAGCCGCCCCACATCGTCGCGATCCAGCTGAAGATCTTGATGCCGGTGGGCACCGCGATCACCATCGTCGCCGCCGTGAAATACATCTTCGTGTTCACGTCCATTCCGACCGTGAACATGTGATGCGCCCAGACGACGAAGCCGATCACTCCGATCGAGACCATCGCATAGGCCATTCCGAGATAGCCGAAGACCGGCTTGCGGCTGAAGGTCGCGACGATCTGGCTGACCATTCCGAAGCCCGGAAGGATCATGATGTAGACCTCGGGATGGCCGAAGAACCAGAAAAGGTGCTGGTAGAGGATCGGATCGCCGCCGCCGGAGGCGTCGAAGAAATGGGTTCCGAAATTGCGGTCGGTCAGCAGCATGGTGATCGCGCCCGCAAGCACCGGCAGCGCCAGCAGCAGAAGGAACACGGTGACCAGGATCGACCAGACGAAGAGCGGCATTTTGTGAAGGGTCATGCCCGGAGCGCGCATGTTGAAGATGGTGGTGATGAAGTTGATCGCCCCAAGGATCGACGAGGCGCCGGCGAGGTGGAGCGCGAAGATCGCCATGTCGACGGCCGGCCCCGCGGAGCCCGAGGTCGAAAGCGGCGCATAGACCGTCCAGCCGACCCCGGCGCCGTTGCCGGTCCCGCCGGGGACGAAGGCCGAGCCGAGAAGGAGGATGAAGGCCGGGACGAGCAGCCAGAAGCTGATGTTGTTCATCCGCGGGAAGGCCATGTCGGGCGCTCCGATCATCAGCGGAACGAACCAGTTGCCGAAGCCGCCGATCATCGCCGGCATGACCATGAAGAAGACCATGATCAGGCCGTGGGCGGTGATCAGCACGTTCCACAAATGGCTGGCCTGGTCTCCCGTCCCGGCCCAGGCCTCGAGGAAATCGATTCCCGGCGAGGCGAGCTCGGCGCGCATGATCCCCGAGATCGTTCCGCCGATGATCCCGGCGACGATCGCGAAGATCAGATAGAGGGTGCCGATATCCTTGTGGTTGGTCGACATGAACCAGCGCACGAAGAAGCCGGGCTTGTGATCGTCGTCGTGAGCCGCATGGGCGCCGTGCGCTTCGAAATGCGTGGCGTTGGCTGTCGTGTCGGTCATGTCAGTTTCCGGCCTTGGTATTGGTGGCGCCCTGACTGGAGACGGGCGGGGTGGCGGTGCCGGGGGTGATCCCCGGAGGCGCCGGGCTGGTTTCGGTCGCTCCGGAAGCGCCGCCGGTCGGAGCCGCCGGCGGGTTGGTGACCGGCGAGCCCGCGGTGGAATCCGGCCCCTTGGGCGGGCTCGCCCCCGGCATGGTCCCGCCCTTCGAGGCGACCCAGGCGGCGAATTGCGCCGGCGGAAGCACCTCGACCGCGATCGGCATGTAGGCGTGGCGGGCGCCGCACAGCTCGAAGCACTGGCCGTAATAGACGCCGGGCTTGTCGGTCTTGAAC
>Ga0190275_10000239_pt1 | contig 56806 bp, 13 predicted proteins | sample Popmic550T_FD_133745 | JGI IMG/M metagenome (GOLD analysis project Ga0190275, IMG submission 133745) | Populus adjacent soil microbial communities from riparian zone of Yellowstone River, Montana, USA - 550 T | ecosystem: Environmental > Terrestrial > Soil > Riparian zone > Trees stand | place...
GCCGCGGTGGCCTGCCCGCGGTCGAGCAGGGTCGGCTCGGCGGTCACCGAGGCGGGCTCGGGCCCGACCCCGTATCCGTTGCGGGGGGACGTGTTCCTGACCGGACCGTATCGGCGGGCGCCGTTCGGGCTGATGATCGCCTTCCGGGGAGTCGTCGGTCCCTTCGACCTTGGGACGATCGCGGTGCGTGCCGCCCTGAGCGTCGATCCGCGCACGGGCCGAGTGACGGTTCGAACCGATTCGCTGCCACGCGTCGTGCGAGGCATCCAGCTCCGGCTACAGACGATCGGGCTCGACATCGATCGCCCCGGCTTCATCACCACTCCGACGTCGTGTGCCGCGAGGCGGGTCGGCGCTGTGATCGAGTCGGTGGGTGGCGCGGTGGCACGCCCGAGCTCCCGGTTCGTCGTCGGGGGCTGTCGGGGGTTGCGGTTCCGGCCGACGCTCTCGGTGGCGCTGCGGGATCGCTCCGAGCTTCGCCGCGGCGGGCGCCCTCCCGTGCGGATCAGCGTTCGCTCGGCGCCGGGTGGCGCGAACCTACGTGAGGTCAAGGTCGACCTGCCCAAGATGCTGGCGGCTTCGCCGATCGGACCGCCCGCGATCTGCTCGTTGGAGCAGGCCAGGGACGGGCGTTGTCCGCCTGAGGCGAGGATCGGCAGCGCGTCGGCGCGCACGCCGCTGCTGTCGGTCCCCCTGCGGGGATCGGTCTACAGCGTGCAGCCACCGGGCAAGGGCGCTCCGGACGTGTGGGCGTTGATCCACGGGGAGGGAGTGGCGATGAGCTTCCGGATGAAGGCGAGGACGTTGACCGATGGCAGCGTCCGCGGCACGCTGGTCGGCATACCCGACGTGCCGTTCTCGAACTTCACGATGACCTTCGCGGGCGGCGAGCGCGGCCTCTTCTCGGCCACCCGCGGGATCTGCTCGCACGGCCGCGCCAGGCGCGTGCGCGCAACCGCGCGCATGACCGCCCACAATCAGGCCAAGCGCCGCGTGCAGGCACGCGTCCGGACCCCGTCCCGCTGCTAGGCCGGTCACGACGGCACTTTGCCGGCGCCGCGTGACCAACGCGCCGCCGAGGGGTACCTGACCGCGCATGGCCGAGTGAGGCGCACGCCGACGGCCGCGATCCAGCGCCGATGACCAGCTTGCTCCGGCGCAGGGCGAAGTTCGTGGCTTTCGCCATCGCTGACCCTATGCCTCGATAAACCCGAGGGTGTCTGTTGACAGAGACAGAGACGTCTGCGACTCTGGCGCCCCGCCGCGAATCCTGCGTGCGGCCGGCCAAATGACGACGGCGACTACACAGACCGCGCCCTGGCGGGCTTCCAGTCGGTGGGGGCTGCTCACTCGCGCCCTGGCGCTCTCGGCCGCGCTCGCCGTCTGCCTGCTCACCGTGTGCACCGCCAGCGCGGATGCGGCGGCGCCGGCCCACGGTCGGGCGTGGGAGCTGGTCACCCCTCCCGATCCGAGCGGGAACAATCCCGCGAACACCCTCGCCATCGACGCGGACGGCGACCGCATTGTCTATGCCACGCAGGGCCCGGTGCCTGGGGTGGTGGCGGGCGCGCGGGCGACGACCAGCATCGCCGTGCGGGGCCCCGCTGGCTGGAGCAGCACTCCGGTGACCTATCCCTACTCGGTTTCGACGCTGACGCTTCAGCCCCCCCTCCCGGTGGGCGCCAGCAGGGACCTGTCGACTTGGATCTGGGCCAGCGCCTGGCCGCTCCTGCCCGGGGCTCCAGGCGGATACGACACAAGCTCGCTGTATCGAGGCTCGCCCGGCGGTCCGCTGACGCTGCTGGGGGTCTACGGTGACGTCGCGTTCGTGGACTTCTTGGGCGTGTCGGACGACGCGCAGCACGTGCTGTTCGAGACGGTCTCCCTCCTGCTTCCGAAAGACACTCGAACGCAGTGGGTGGGACAGCTGTACGAGTACGTGGGAACGACCCTGAGGCTGGTGGCCGTCGACGCCGGCGGTGAGCTGCTGTCGCCGTGCGGCTCGACGGCGGGCGCCGCCGCCGAGTTCCCACCCCTGGTCAACCTGCCGCCTAACCCCCTGTCCCGCGACGGCAGGCGGATCTTCTTCACGAGCCCGGCATCCGCCTGCGGTGACTCCGTCGCGCGCGCCTACCTGCGTGAGAACGGCGTCACGACGACCGAGATCTCAGCGTCGCGGTGCACTCGACCGGACTGCAACGCACCCGCCGACGCCATCTTCACCGGAGCGACTCCGGACGGATCGACCGCGTTCATCGCCACGACGCAACAGCTGACGAACGACGACGTGGACGACAGCCGTGACCTTTATCGCTACGACGTCGCCGCCGCCACTCTGTCGAGGGTCTCGGTCGGCGCGCCGGCGGCCGCAGCGGACGTCATCCCGATCAGGGTCATGCCCTCGCACGACGGTCGCCGGGTCTACTTCCTCGCCTCGGGCGTCCTGGTCCACGGGCGGGGGACGACCGGAATGCCCAATCTCTACGTCGGCGGCGACGACGGGGTGCGCTTCGTCGGCACCCTGGCGACCAATGACGACTGGGTCGGGTACGCGCGTCAGGAGGTCGCGGTGAGCCCCGGGGCCGGCGGACGGATCATGTTCGTGACGGCGGCCGCCCTGACCGCCGACGACACCGACCTCAGCAGGGACGTCTACCTGTACGACGACGCGGAGACCCGGCTCGTGCGGGTATCGGGAGCACCGGGGAGCGGCAATGGGCCGTTCGACGCCGAGGCGTCGCTACCCGACGACATCGCCGTCAGTGTGCGGCCGTTCCCCACCGACACGCCCAGCTCGCTCAGCGAGGACGGCCGGCGCGTCTTCTTCTCGACGGCCGAGGCGCTGCTGCCCGACGACGCGAACTCCGCCGTCGACGTCTACGAGTGGGTCGACGGGAGCCTGGGGCTCGTCAGCGCGGGCGCCGGCGCCGACGGCGCGACTCTCGTCGGTGCGAGCGCCGACGGGAGCACGGCGTTCGTCGCGACCACCGCCAGCCTGCTGCCCGGTGACGACGACCGCGGCGACCTCGATCTCTATGCGGCGCGCCTCGGCGGTGGCTTCCCCGAGCCGGAGGCGTCCCCGTTGCCGGATTGCGGCAATGCCTGCCTCGCGCCCGCCGAGCGGCCGAGCCGCCCCGATCCCGCCAGCCTCACCCATGTCGAGCGCCGGTCGGCGACTCGTCTCGGGGTGCGCCCTCCCGGACCGGCCGCTCTGCGCCGGATGTCCAGGAGCGGCCGGCTGACCCTGGTCGTGCTGGCTCCGCGGGCGGGGCGCGTCACGGCTCGGGCGACGGCTCGGGTCGGTCGCCGGCTGCGGACGGTCGCGCACAGTCGTGCGAGAGCTGGACGGGCCGGCCGGTTGGCGCTGAGGCTGCGGCTCTCGGCCGTGGCTCGGCGCCGCCTGGCGCAGGGTGGCTCGCTCGACCTCCGGGTCGTGCTGCGTCACTCGCGCCTCGACCGCGCGACCGTCGTCCGGTTTGCGCTCGAGGGAGCGAAGTGATGCCTCGGCTCCCGTTGGGCGCGTTGGCGGCGTGTCTGGCGCTCGGCATGGCGACACCGGTGGCCCACGCTGAGTTCGGGTTCGCGCCGGGCGGCTTCACAGCCGAGATGGTCAACGCCGCCGGTGAGCCGGAGGTCCGCGCCGGGGCTCATCCCGATCGCTTTCGAATCGGTGTCGTGTTCAACACGATTGGCATTGAGGTCGATGGAAACGTCAAGGACATGAGGATTTCGCTCCCCGCCGGGTTCGTAGGAGATCCCAAGGCCGTCCCAACCTGCCCGCGCGAGGTGATATCGATGGCCACGTCGACGACATGTCCACCGGAGACGCAGATCGGCATGGTCGAGCTCGAGGCCGCCGAGGGCGGCTTTCACCAGATCCCAGTTAACAACGTCGAGACCCACGCGGGCGATCTAGTCGACTTCGGGTTCAAGTCGCCGCTTCTCACCTCTCACGTGGTGCCCCAGCTGACGCCGGACGGACAGAGGTTGACCGTCGAGATACCCGCCATCGTCCAAGACTTCACGCCTGTTGCGGTGTCGCTCGAGCTCTGGGGGGTTCCGGCCGATCGTCAGACCGGTACGGCGATCCCACGCCGGGCGCTGTTGACCGCGCCCACTCGCTGCGATCCCTCCCCGACGGTGACGGCGGCGGCTCGGTCCTGGCAGCGGCCGGACACCTGGGTCGGTGCCAGCGCGCAGATGAGCGGTCTCACGGGTTGCGAGGGCCTCGCGTTCGCGCCGCGGCTCGACGTGGAGCAGGACAGCGGCGCCGCGGACACGCCGATGGGAGCGCAGCTGGACTTGCTCCTGCCGCAAGCGGACGATCCCGACGGCTTGGCCAGCGATCGGATCAGGGAGGTTGCCCTGCGGCTGCCTGACGGCATGGCGTTGTCGCCGAGCGCGGCGCATGGACTGACGGCGTGCGACGAGGCCACGGTTCACATTGGAGAGAAGATCGAGGCGGGCTGTCCGCCTTCGTCGGCGATCGGAACGGTCTCGGTGACCGCCTCGCAGTTGGACGAGCCGATGGAGGGGAAGATGTTCATCGGGCGCCAGCTGCCCGGGACGGACTACCGGGCGTTCGTCGTTGCGAGCGGAGGCGGCATCAGCCTCAAGCTCCCGGTCCTACTGCACGCCGACCCGAGCACGGGGCGGCTCGACGCTCGGATCTCGGACATGCCGCCGCTGCCGCTCGATCGGGTCCGATTGAGGTTCACCGGCGGAGCGCGCGCCCCGCTGGTGAGCGCACCGAATTGCGGCACGGGCGTGGCGTCCGCCCTGTTCACCCCTGTCGGCGGCGGTCCATCCGTCCTGTCGTCGGATGCGGTCGTGACGAGCACGGGCCCGGCGGGCCGGCCGTGTCCCGATGGGCGGTCGTTCGGACCGTCTTTCGTGGCCGGTGCGTCGCGGGCGCGTGCGGGTGCCGCGAGTCCGTTCGTGGCGACCCTTCGTCGTCGTGACGGCGATCAGCTCCTGAAGCGTTTCGCGATGACGCTGCCGCGCGGGCTGAGCGCACGGCTCGGGTCGGTGGAGCGGTGCTCGAGGGCCGCCGCGATCGCGGTGAGTTGTCCGCGTGCGAGCAGGGTGGGGTCGGTGGTCGTCGAGGCGGGCTCAGGCCCGAGCCCGTATCCGCTGCGCGGCGACGTGTTCCTGACCGGTCCGTATCGGCGGGCGCCGTTCGGGTTGTTGCTGGCCTTCCGGGGGGTCGTCGGTCCTTTCGACCTGGGGACGATCGTGGTGCGTGCGGCGTTGAGCGTGAACTCGCGCACAGGCCAGGTGAAGGTGCAGACCGATGCGCTGCCGCGGGTGGTGCGGGGGATCCCGCTGCGAATTCAGACGGTTGGGTTGGACGTCGATCGCCGGGGCTTGGTCACCACCCCGACGTCGTGTGGCGTGTCTCGGGTAGGTGCGGTGATCGAGTCGGTGGGCGGTGCGGTGGCGCGTCCGAGCTCGCGGTTCTCGGTTGGAGGTTGTGATGGGTTGCGCTTTCGGCCGCGGATGTCGGTGGCCCTGCAGGATCGGTCCGAGCTGCACGCGGGGGGTCGTCCTGGCGTGCGGTTGAGCATTCGCATGGGGCGGCGGCAGGCGAATCTGCGTGAGGTGAACGTAGACCTGCCGAAGGTGCTGGGAGCCTCGGTCATCGGGCCGCCCGGGATCTGCTCGCTGGAGCAGGCCAGGGATGGGCGTTGCCCGGCGGAGGCGAGGCTCGGGAGCGCGTCGGCGCGCACGCCGTTGTTGTCGGTTCCGTTGCGGGGGTCGATCTATAGCGTGCAGCCGCCGAACGACGGCGCCCCCGACGTCTGGGCGCTGATCCGCGGGGACGGGGTGGCGATGAGCTTTCGGATGACGGCGAAGACGCTGAAGGATGGGAGCGTGCGCGGCACGCTGGTCGGGATACCCGACGTCCCGCTGTCGATCTTCAAGATGACCTTTGCCGGCGGGAAGGGCGGGATGTTCTCGACCACCCGTCGCCTGTGCACCCGCGGCCGCGCCAAGCGCCTGTTCGCGGATGCGAGCATGACCGGCCACAACCGGGCCATTCGCCGCACACGAGCACGCGTCCGCGTGCCGTCCGGCTGCTAGCCGGACCGCCGGCGACGCCACTTGCCCGCCGACGCGTGACCAACGCGCCGCCGAGGGGTACCTGACCGCGCATGGCCGACGTCAAGCTCAAGGAGCAGGTCTACAAGGACCCCCGCCCGCGGGAGCACTTCGACCGCTACCACCGGCGGGTCCGCGAGCACCGCCCGAACTGGGACTACGAGCTCGTCCGGACGATCCTGACGCCCTACCTGCTCGGCTTCTTCCGCACACGCGCCTACGACACCTACAACGTCCCGCCCGACGGCCCCTGCATCCTCGCGCCGAACCACTTCTCGTTCCTCGACCACTTCTTCCTCGCCGTCTACCTGCGACGCAAGGTCCACTTCATGGCGAAGTCGCAGCTGTTCAAGCTGCCGCTGTGGCCGTTCTTCAACTACGGCGGCGTCTTCCCCGTGCGCCGCGGCCACGCCGACCAGGAGGCCTTCGACACGGCGCACGCGATCCTCGCCCGCGGCGACGTCGTCGTGATGTACCTCGAGGGCGGCCGCTCGCGCACCGGCGAGCTCGGCACGCCGCGCCCCGGGGTCGGGCGGCTCGCGCTCGAAACCGGCGTCCCGGTCGTGCCGGTCGCGATCGTCGGCTCGGAGAAGACGCGCAACTGGAAGCGCGGGCAGTTCCCCAAGGTCAGCGTCCGCTTCGGCGCGCCGGTCTCCTTCGATCAGATCGAGGACCCGACGCGGGACCAGTCCCAGCACGCCTCCGAGCAGGTCTTCGAGCGCATCCGCGGCCTCTGGCAGGACGCCCGCGACTCGGGTCGCTGAGCCCGAGCCGCTAGGCCGGTAGCCGAGCGACCGCGGCGGCGAGCTTGGCGGGATCGCGCAGCGGCGGTCCGTGGCCGAAGCAGACGAGCGAGGGCTCGAGCGTCACGATCCGGCGCGCCGACGCGCGGGCGAGCCGGACGTCGGGGGAGAGCATCGTCGGCGGCTCGCGGGGCGGACCGCGCAGCAGGAAGGGATTGAAGCCCCACATGACGTCGCCGCAGAGCAGCACGCGGTCGGACTCGCGCCAGTAGGAGACGTGGCCGGGCGAGTGGCCGGGCGTGTCGAGCACCGTGAAGCCGGCGACCTCGTCGCCCTCGCGCAGCGCGCGGGCGACGGAGTGGGCCGCCGGTCCCGGGAGCATCCGCCCGCCGCGCCCGACGAGCTTGCCGGCCTCGACCGCCTCGACGTCGGCGGCGCCGCACCAGAGCGGGACGCCGAGCTGCTCGCAGACCGAGTGACTCGCCCCGTAGTGGTCGGGGTGCGCGTGGGTCAGCGCGTGGGCGGCGATCGTGCGTCCCTTGATCTGCCTGAGGATCCGCCGCCGGTCGAGCCGCGTGCCGGCGTCGATCAGCACGTCGCCAGCCACGTAGACGTTGATCGCATCGCGCGGGAAGCCGTCGAGCTGCCAGACGTCGTCCGCGAGCCGTCGCACGGCGCGGCAGGCTATCCGTAGATCGAGTCGAGCCGCCGCCAGGCCGCCATGTCGTGCCCGGGGATCACGAGCGCGCCGGGCGTCTGCTCGATGTAGCGCTGGATCTCGCGTAGCGAGCGGCGGAAGCGGTGCTCGTCCTCCATCCGGTACGGCAGCGCGGTGTCGGAGATCGTCCGCTGCGTGTAGGCGGCATCGGAGGCGATCAGCGCCTCGCGGTCCTTCAGCCGCAGCACGACGGAGCAGTGGCCGGCGGTGTGGCCCGGGGTGAAGACCATCCGCACGCTGCCGTCGCCGAAGACGTCGTAGGAGCGGCCGAAGGTCGAGTACGAGTCGGCGGCGTCGCTCTCGAAGTCGAGCAGGCGGTAGTCGAAGGCGTGGTCGAACTGGCGCTTGAAGTAGCCGTCGGTGGTCCCGCCGTGCGAGGCGGCCTCCCACTCGGCGGAGCTGACGAGGAAGCGCGCGTCGGGGAACTGGGCGATCCCGCTCGCGTGGTCGCTGTGGAGGTGGGTCAGCAGAACGACGCGGACGTCGCCGGGGTCGATCCCGAGCCTGCGCAGCTGGGCCGGAACCGCCTCGTCGGACTCCATCCGCAGGTCCTTGAAGACGAGCCCGCCGAGCCGTCCCATGCCCTGGCGCGGGTCGACCGCGACGGCCGAGTGGAAGCCGGTGTCGACGAGCACCAGCCCGGCCCGCCGATGCTCGACGAGGAACGCCTGCACCGGCATCTCGTGCCACCCCTCCTGGGGAACGCCGACGCCCAGCGCGCGCATCGGCGCGAGCCGCCCCTCGCTGCGGTGGATCAGCCCGGGCGGCGCGAACATCCGCGCGCACAGCAGCGGGTGGAGCCGGACCGTCGCCCCCTCCCGGCCGCCCGAGAGCGGCAGCTTCGCCAGGGAAGGCTCTGCCGCCGTGGCCATGCGCAGACCCTAGCCCGTCCCAGGCGAGCGGCACGCGCCATGCGAGCGACCGCCCGGAGCAGGTCGGCGCGGCGATACGCTGGCGCCGCGATGAGCGGACCGGACCCCAGCGCGGCCCCGGCCGCGAGCGACGTCTTCAGGCCCGGACTGCTCGACGGACAGGTCGCGCTGGTCAGCGGCGGCGGTTCGGGCCTCGGCCGCGCGACGGCAGTCGAGCTGACGGCTCTCGGGGCGCGGGTGGTGATCTGCGGACGCCGAGCGGAGCCGCTGGAGGAGACGGTCGCGCTGTGCTCGGAGGAGCGCTGCACGGCCCAGGTCTGCGACATCCGCGAGGAGGACCAGGTCGACGCGCTCGTCGACGCCGTGCTCGAAGGCCACGGCAAGATCGATCTGCTCGTCAACAACGCCGGCGGCCAGTTCCTGACGCCGGCAGAGGACATCACGCCGAAGGGGTTCCGAACGGTCATCCGGCTCAACGTCGAGGGCACCTGGCTGATGACCCACGCGGTCGCCACCAAGGCGATGATCCCAAGTGGCGTTGGCGGCAAGATCGTCAACGTCACGCTCTCGCCCCACACCGGACTGCCCGGGATGGCCCACTCGTCTGCCGCACGCGCGGCTGTGGAGAACCTCACGCGCGTCCTCTCGATCGAGTGGTCGCGCTACGACATCAAGCTGACGGCGCTCGCCGCCGGGCAGTTCGGCACCGAGACGCTGCGCACGAAGTACCCGCAGGCGGTGGTCGAGCACCTCGAGCAGACGATCCCGCTCGGCCGCCTCGGCACGGAGCAGGAGTTCGCTTGGTCGATCGCCTACCTCGCGTCGCCCGCTGGCGACTTCTACTCCGGCGCGATCCTCACCATGGACGGGGCGCGCGACAACTGGTTCGGCCCCTGGCCGCCCGTCGCGATCGCGGACGCGGGTGGCAGGCCGCTATCCGAGGAGCGCAGGCCGAAGCGGTAGGCCCGGCCGATGCGTGCCCGGCGGGCGCGGCCGGTCGGCGCGGCGCGTCAGGCCGGCTTGGCGAGGAACGACTCCAGCGCGCCGGTCGTCTCGAGCGGAGACTCCCAGAGCACGTTGTGGCCGTTGGGGACGCTCGCGACCGTGAGCAGCGGCCCGAGCGCCTCGCGGTAGCGCCGGATGTGGTCGCGACCGGTGAAGGGTGCCGCCGTCGCGGCGACAATCAGCGTCGGAAGCTTCGCGATCGGAGGCGGCGGCAGGGTCATCTCGCTCCACGCCACGACGACCGCGCTCGGGCAGAAGCGAAAGCGAAAGCGCCCGTCGGGACCGCGCCGGACGTCGTCCTCGACGTAGGCGGCGACGGTCTCCTCGGGTGCGGCGACGATCGACTCTGACGCCATCATGGCGTTGGTGGCGCCCGCGACGGTCGCGAAGCTCCAGTCCAGACGGTCGAGCTCGGCATGGCCCAGCGCGTGGTCCGGCTCGACCTGCAGGCCCGCGTCGAGCAGTGCGAGCCGGCTGACCCGCTCGGGCACGCGGTCGGCGAGCGTCGCCGCGATCCGCCCGCCGTAGCTGTGGCCGATCCATGTGGCGCGCTCGATCCCGAGGCCGTCGACGGTCTCGAGCAGGTCGCCGACGTGCGTGGCGACGTTCCAGGGCGGCTCTCTGCCCGAGTCGCCGTGACCGCGCAGGTCGACCGACGCGACGTAGCGCCCGGCCTGCGCGAGCCGCCGCGCGAGCGGCTCGAAGATGCCGCCATGTTGGGTGATGCCGTGCAGGCAGATCACCGCGTCGGCTTTCGAGCCGCCCCAGGTGCGGGTCTTCAGGAGCATGGCGCCCAGGGCTGCGTCGGAGAGGGTGCGAGCGCGATCGCGCTGACCACCAGGCCGTTCCCGGTCAGCCAGCGTCCCGACAGCGCGCTCAGCGGGCGGCCCGACACGATCGGCCCGTCGACGAGCAGGCGCGCGGCGAAGGCGCCGGCCTCGCGGTCGAACGTCACGATCGCGTCCTCGAATCCGAGCCACCGCTTCGCGAGCGGAAACCACGCCTTGTACACCGACTCCTTGGCGCTGAAGAGCAGGCGATCCCAGTGGATCCCCGGCGCCTGGCGCGCCAGCTCGCGCAGCGCGGGGCGCTCCTCGGGCAGCGCTATGTCCTCGAGCAGTCCGTCGGGCAGGGGGGCGTTCGGCTCGGCGTCGATGCCGATCGAGAGGAAGTCCGTCGCGCGGGCCAGCGCGCATGCGCGGTAGCCGTCGCAGTGGGTGATGCTTCCGACGATCCCCGTGGACCAGCTCGGCTCGCCGTGCGCGCCAGGGACGACCGGCGCGGCCGGAAGCCCGAGCCGCTCGTAGGCGACCCGCGTGCATGCGCGGACGGTCTTGAACTCCCGGCGCCGCTTCTCGACCGCTCGGCCGAGCGTCGCGGCCTCGGCGGGGAACAGGTCGACGTCGTCGACGTCCGCGCTCGACGTGACGGCGACGACGCCGGCCGGCAGGATCCGCTCGATCACGCGGCCTCCTGCTCGAGCACTCTGCGCAACGGCTCGCGCTCCGTGAATCGGCGCGCGCGCTCGCGGGGGTAGCCGAGCGAGACCTCCTCGAAGCGCACGCCGTCGTGCCAGGTGGTCCGCGGGATGTGCAGGTGCCCGTAGACGACGGCCTTCGCCCGGAAGCGGACGTGCCAGTCCGCGGTCTGCAGGGTGCCGCACCACTGCGCGAACTCGGGGTGGCGCAGTGCGCGCGTCGGCGCCTCGAGCAGCGGGAAGTGGTTGACGAGAACGGTCGGGACGCCTGCCGGGCGTGCCGCGAGGCGCCGCTCCGTCTCGACCACGCGCGCGTGGCACCAGTCCTCGCGTGACCGGAAGGGATCTGAGGCGAGCAGGAACTTGTCGACGCAGACGACGCCGGCGTCGTAGGCGCGCCGCAGGGCCCCGGCCTTCGTGGCGGCCACGTTGCGCCCGAAGCTGTAGTCGTAGAGAAGGAACAGCGGCGCGATCGCGATCGGGCCGCCGGCGCCGGTCCAGAGCGGGTAGGGATCCTCGGGCGTGAGCACGTCGAGCGCTTGACAGATCTCGACGAGGCGCCGGTAGCGGCGCTCGCCACGCAGCTCGGGAGGATCGTCGCGCTGGGCGAGCAGCTCGTGGTTGCCGGGCACCCAGATGACTCTCGCGAAGCGGTCGCGCAACAGGCCGACCGCCCACTCGACGTCCTCCGGGCGGTCGCCGACGTCTCCGCAGACGATCAGCCAGTCGCGGTCGGATCGGGGCGTCAGGCGCTCGACGGCGCTGCGGTTGTCCGCGTGGTCGACGTGGAGGTCGCTGATCGCGAACAGCGTTCCGTCGTGGCCGCTCCCGGCGGCGGTCACCGCGGTGACCGCCGCCGCCCGATCGTGGACAGCGCCCAGATCAGCCGTGCGCGCGTCTCGGCGGGGGCGATCACCTCGTCGACGAACCCTCCCGCGGCGGCCGTCGCGCTCGAGAGATGGCGAGCGGCGTAGTCGGCCTCGAGCTCGTCCCGGGCGGCGATCGGGTCCTCGGCCGCCGCCAGGTCACGCCGGTTGACGATTCCGACGGCGGGGCGCGCGCCCATCACGCCGAGCTCCGAGCCGGGCCACGCGAAGACCATGTCGGCGCCGAGGTCCTTCGAGTTCATCGTGATGTACGCCCCGCCGTACGCCTTGCGCAGGACGACCGTCACGCGCGCCACGGTGGCGGAGGCGAAGGCCCGGACGAGGGTCGCGCCGAAGCGGATCACGCCCTCGCGCTCCTGATGCGCGCCGGGCATGAACCCCGGCGTGTCGACGAGGACGAGGAGCGGTATGCCGTAGCGGTCGCATGTCTGGACGAAGCGCGCGCCCTTCTGGGCCGAGGCCGTGTCGAGGACGCCGCCGGAGTAGCGCGGCTGGTTCGCGATCACCCCGACGGGCTGCCCGTCGAGGCGGGCGAGCGCCGTCACGAGATTGCGCGCCCAGCGCGGCGCCAGCTCGAGCACCGATCCGCCGTCGACGATGCCGGCGATCGCCTCGCGGACGTCGTAGACCTTGCGCGGGTCGTCCGGCACCACCACGCCCGGATCGGAGAGCTCGGGCTCGACGCCGATCGTCCGCGGCGGCTCGTCCCCGGCGTGCAGGGGCAGGTAGCGCAACAGGGACCGCGCGAAGGAGATCGCGTCGTGGGCGTCGGGCGCGACGGCGTCGCAGACCCCGTTGCGCTCGTGGATGCGGGGGCCGCCGAGCCCCGCCACGTCGATCTCCTCGCCCGTGACCTCGCGGACGATCGCCGGGCCGGTGAGGAACATCGCCCCCGCGCGCGTCATCACGACGAAGTCGGTCAGGGCGGGCGAGTAGCAGCCGCCGCCGGCGGCGAGCCCTCCGACGATCGATATCTGCGGCACGACCCCCGAGAGCGCGACGTTGCGGCGGAAGATGCGGCTGTAGCCGCCCAGCGCCGCGATGCCCTCCTGCAGCCGGGCGCCGCCCGAGTCGACGACGGCGACGACCGGGATCCGCGACCGCTCGGCGATCTGCAGCACGCGGTCGATCGTGTCGGCGTGGGCGGCGCCGAGCGAGCCGCCAAGGTAGCCCGCGTCCTGCGCGTAGCAGGCGATCGGCCGGCCGTCGACCGCGCCGAGACCGCCGACCACCCCGTCGCCGTCGCGTGCCCGCTCGCCCAGCCGGAACGATCTGACCTGCGAGCGGATCGCCTCGAACGAGCCGCTGTCACAGAGCGATTCGAGCCGCGAGCGCGGGTCACGGGCTCGCTCGGACTCCACCGCAACTTCGATGCTCATATGCATTCGCTCCGCGACACGGGTAGGTCGGTCGACGGTCTAACGAAATCACCGTCGGCCGTGCGAGTCATGAGGCGCCACCGTGTTTCTCGGTACGCCTCTAGGGCCACTTCGGGCGATCATCGCAGAGAGTCGTGGCGACCGCAAACAGCAACGGCTCTGGCCGTCGTTCGAAGGCCGGGAGGGGCTTGACAATGCGGCTGACGCCTGAGAAAGTGCCGGTCCGGCAGATGAAAACGGAAACGGCTCTGGCTGTACGAATGCCGTCTCCGCGCCACTATCGACTCAAAGGAACTCATCGTGACATCGGCGCTGGCGTGGCAAACGGCGCGCACCTCGAAGGAACTGCTCTGACTCTCGCGGGCGAGCAGAATTCCATAGCGCATACACAGCCTTACTCTGACCCTTCGAGGGTGGGTGAAGGCCATGGCTGACGGCTCGGCGGTCGCGGTCGTCGGCATCGCCTGCCGGCTTCCCCGAGCCCCTGATCCAGAGGCCTTCTGGCAGCTCCTCCGCGACGGTCGGAGCGCGATCGCCGAGACGCCGCCGGACCGCTGGGCGGCCGGCGGCCCGGCAGAGGGCGATCCCGACCCCGGAGTCCGCTACGGCGGCTTCCTCGACGCCGTCGACCGCTTCGACGCGGGGTTCTTCGAGATCTCGCCGCGCGAGGCGGCGGCGATGGACCCCCAGCAACGGCTGATGCTCGAGCTGAGCTGGGAGGCGCTGGAGGACGCGGGCATCCTGCCGCGGTCGCTCGAGGGCGAGCCGGCCGGGGTGTTCGTCGGTGCGATCGCCGGCGACTATCAGCAGCTTCAGCAGCGGGGCCGCGCAGCGATCACCCGGCACACGCTCACCGGGACGCAGCGGGGCATCATCGCCAACCGAGTCTCGTACCTGCTCGGGCTGCGCGGCCCGAGCCTCGTCGTCGACGCCGGCCAGGCCTCCGGGCTCGTCGCGGTCCAGCTCGCGTGCGAGAGCCTGCGCCGGGGGGAGTCGAGGCTTGCGCTGGCCGCCGGCGTCCACCTCAACCTGCTGCGCGAGGGCGCCCTCGCGGCCTCGCGCTTCGGCGGCCTGTCCCCCGACGGGCGCTGCTACACCTTCGACGCCCGCGCCAACGGCTTCGTCAAGGGAGAGGGCGGCGCCGTCGTCGCGCTCAAGCCGCTGGCCGACGCGATCGCCGACGGCGACCACGTCTACTGCACGATCCGCGGTGGAGCCGTCAACAACGACGGGCCGAGCGAGGGACTCACGGTGCCGAGCGAGGTGGCGCAGGCCGAGGTGGTCAGGCTCGCCTGTCGGCGGGCGCGGATCGCGCGCGGGGACGTGCAGTACGTCGAGCTCCACGGCACCGGGACGCGCCGCGGCGATCCGATCGAGGCCGCGGCGCTCGGGGCCGCGCTCGGGGTGGCGCGGTCGGCCGGCGATCCGCTTCTGGTCGGCTCGGCGAAGACGAACGTCGGCCACCTCGAGGGCGCCGCCGGCATCGTCGGGCTGATCAAGGCCGCGCTCGCGATCCACCACCGCGAGCTGCCGCCGAGCCTCAACTACGAGACGCCCAACCCAGAGATCCCGCTCGGCGAGCTCGGCCTGAGCGTCCACGCCGAGCTCGGGGACTGGCCGCACGAGGATCGCCCGCTGATCGCGGGCGTGAGCTCGTTCGGGGTCGGTGGGACCAACTGCCACATCGTGCTGGAGGAGGGTCCGCATGCACGGGAGCCGCGGGAACCGGCCGACGAAGGCGACGGCGCCGACGCGGCAACGGTCCCGTGGATCTTGTCGGCGCGCGGCGACGCCGCGCTGCGGGCCCAGGCCGAGCAGCTACGCGCGCACCTCGAGTCGTCGCCGGCACTCGACGCCGTCGACGTCGGCCTGACGCTCGCGACGACCCGCTCGGCGTTCGAGCACCGCGCCGTCGTCGTCGGTGGTCGTGACGAGCTGCTCGCCGGGCTCGATGCCTTGAGCCGCGGGGAGCCCTCGGCGGCGATCGCCGGCCGGGCCCGGGTGGCGGGGGCGGGCCGGTCTTCGTCTTCCCGGGCCAGGGGACCCAATGGCAGGGGATGGCGCTCGAGCTGCTCGACGAGGCGCCGGTCTTCGCGGAGCAGATGCGCGCCTGCCAGGCGGCGCTGTCGCCGTTCGTCGACTGGTCGCTCGAGGGCGTCTTGCGGGCCGCCTCAGACGCGCCGCCGCTCGAGCGGCTCGAGGTCGTGCAGCCGGTGCTGTTCGCGGTCATGGTGTCGCTCGCCAAGCTGTGGCAGCGGTATGGCGTCGAGCCGTCGGCGGTCGTCGGGCACTCCCAGGGCGAGATCGCGGCGGCCTACGTCGCCGGTGGCCTGTCCTTGGGAGATGCGGCGCGAGTGGTGGCGCTACGTAGCCAAGCGCTCGCGAAGATCGCGGGCCAGGGCGGGATGGCCTCGGTCGCACTGCCCGCGGACGAGGTCGCGGACAGGCTCGCCGCGCTCGACGGCGAGCTCTGCATCGCCGGTCTCAACGGCCCGTCGTCAGTCACGGTGTCGGGCGACCTCGATGCGCTGGCGGAGTTCCTCGCGCGCTGCGCGGCGGATGGCGTCACGGCGCGCGAGGTGCCGGCCTACTGCGCCGGCCACTCGCCGCACGTCGACGCCCTGCACGACGAGCTGCTCGAGGCGCTCGCTCCGATCGCGCCGGCGAGCGGACAGATCCCGTTCTACTCGACCGTTACCGGGGACCTGCTCGACACGGCCGAGCTCGACGCCGCCTACTGGTTCCGCAACACCCGCGAGGCGGTGCGGCTCGAGCCGGTCACGCGCACGCTGCTCGAGGACGGCAACCGCACGCTGCTGGAGGTCGGCTCGCATCCGGTGCTCGCCGTCGCCTTGGAGGAGACGGTCGAGGCGGCCGTCGCCGATCCCGAGGAGATCGCGGTGCTCTCTACGTTGCGGCGAGGCGAGGGGGGGCTCGCGCGGTTCCTCGCTTCGCTGGCGCGGGTTCACGTCCACGGTGCACACGTCGACTGGGACGTCGCATTCGAAGGCATGGGAGCGCGCCGGGTGGCGCTCCCGACCTATCCGTTCCAGCGCGATCGGCACTGGCTGGAGGACTCTGCTCCCGAGGCCGAGCGCGATCGGGCGCTCGTCGAGCGCGCGGCGCCCGTGGAGGACGACGACGCGCCCGAAGATCCCGGAGCTCCGGGCGGCGCCCTCGCGGATCGTCTCGCGCGCTTGCCCGAGCCCGAGCGCGAGCACGTGGTGCTCGACCTAGTCAGGGCGGAGGTCGCGGCTGTGCTCGGCCATCACGCCGCCGAGGCCGTTCCACCGCAAACGGCGTTCAAGGAGCTCGGGTTCGACTCGCCGGCGGCCGTCGAGCTACGCAATCGGCTGCGCAGCGTGACGGGCCTGCGGCTCCCGACCACGGTGGTCTTCAACCGGTCGACCAGCGCCGCGCTCGCGGAGTACTTGCTCGCGGAGGCGACCGGGGCCGGAGAGGGCGGGCGCAGCGCCATCGCGACAGCGGTCGACGAGCCGATCGCGATCGTCGGGATGGCCTGCCGCTATCCGGGTGGCGCCAACTCGCCCCAGGAGCTGTGGGAGCTGGTCGCCGACGGTCGCGACGCGATCTCGGAGTTCCCGTCCGACCGCGGCTGGGACCTCGAGCGGATCTACGATCCCGACCCCGATCAGCCGGGTACGAGCTACACGCGCGAGGGAGGCTTTCTCCACGACGCCGGCGACTTCGACGCCGCCTTCTTCGGAATCGGCCCGCGCGAGGCACTCGCGATGGACCCTCAGCAGCGGCTGCTGCTGGAGGTGTCGTGGGAGGCGCTCGAGCACGCGGCGATCGATCCGCAATCGCTCGCGGGCAGCGCGACCGGCGTGTTCGCCGGCGTCAGCGGCCAGGAGTACGCCGCGGCCGTGCGGGGACGGGACGATCTCGAGGGCTACCGCCTGACCGGCGGCGCGATCAGCGTCGTCTCGGGTCGGATCGCCTACCAGCTCGGCCTCGAGGGCCCGGCCGTCACGGTCGACACGGCGTGCTCGTCTTCGCTGTCGGCGCTGCACCTCGCCTGCCAGTCGCTGCGTCACGGCGAGTGCTCGCTGGCGCTCGCCGGTGGCGTGACGGTGCTGGCGACGCCGGATCTCTTCCTCGAGTTCAGCCGTCAGCGCGGCCTGTCCGCGGACGGTCGCTGCAAGCCCTTCGCCGAGGCGGCCGACGGCACGGGCTGGGCCGAGGGCGTCGGCGTCGTCGCGGTCGAGCGACCGTCCGACGCGCGGCGGCTGGGTCACGAGGTGCTTGCGGTGGTGCGCGGCAGCGCGGTCAACCAGGACGGAGCGAGCAACGGCCTGACGGCGCCGAACGGCCGTGCGCAGCAACAGGTGATTCGCCACGCGCTCGGCGTGGCGGGACTGTCGGCCACCGACGTCGACGCGGTCGAGGCGCATGGCACCGGGACCACGCTCGGGGATCCGATCGAGCTCGACGCGCTGCTGGCGACCTACGGTCGCGAGCGGTCGAACGGGGCGTTGCGGGTGGGCTCGGTCAAGTCGAACATCGGCCACACGCAGGCGGCGGCCGGTGTGGCGGGCGTGATCAAGATGGTGATGGCGATGCGCCACGGGGTGCTGCCGCGGACGCTGCACGTCGACGCGCCGACGACCAAGGCGGACTGGTCGGCCGGCGCGGTCGAGCTGCTCGAGGAGGCGGTCGAGTGGCCGCGAGGCGATCGGCCGCGGCGCGCGGGCGTGTCGTCGTTCGGGATCAGCGGGACGAACGCGCACGTCGTGTTGGAGGAGGGCCCGGCGGTCGAGGCGCCGGATCGCGCGGCGGGCGCGGGGGCCTCACCGTCCAAGGTTGTCCCGCTCGCGTTGTCCGCCGATGGCGAGCCGGCGTTGCGCGAGCTCGCGGGTCGCTTGGTGGCGCACGTCGAGTCGCGGGCCGACGTCGAGCCCCTCGACGTCGGCTGGTCGCTGGCGTTCGGGCGAGCGCGGCTCGGGCGGCGGGCCGTCGTGGTCGCCGCGGATCGCGAGGCGTCGCTGGCGGGGCTGTGGGCGCTGGCCCACGGCGAGTCGGACGCGAGCTTGATCGAGGGGGAGGCGACGGATGGGCGGTTGGCCTTCCTCTTCACCGGCCAGGGCGACCAGCGAGCCGGGATGGGCCGCGAGCTGCACGAGCGGTTCCCGGTCTTCGCGGACGCCTTCGACGCCGCCTGCGCGCAACTGGATCCGCTGCTCGGGCGTTCGCTGGGCGAGCTAGTGCTCGCCGAGGCCGATTCTCCCGGGGCCGCGCTGATCGATCGCACCGAGCTCGCCCAGCCGAGCCTGTTCGCGCTCGAGGTCGCGCTGTTCCGCTTGGTGGAGTCTCTCGGCGTGCGGCCGGACTACCTGATCGGCCACTCGGTCGGGGAGATCGCGGCGGCGCACGTGGCTGGGGTGATGTCGCTCGAGGACGCCTGCGCGCTGGTGGCCGCGCGTGGCCGGCTGATGGGCGAGCTCCCCGACGGTGGCGCGATGATCGCGGTCGAGGCGTCCGAGGACGAAATGGTCGGTTCGCTCGACGGCTTGGACGGGCGGGTGTCGATCGCCGGCGTCAACGGTCCGCGCTCGGTCGTGGTGTCGGGTGACGAAGCCGCGGTCGTGGAGTTGGGGACGACGTGGGAGCAGCGAGGTCGCAAGACGTCGCGGTTGCGGGTCAGTCATGCGTTCCATTCGCCCCTGATGGACCCGATGCTCGACCGGTTCCGCGCGCTGGCGGAGAGCTTGTCGTTCGAGCCGCCCCGGATTCCGATCGTGTCGAACGTGACCGGGGAGCCGGCCGGTGACCGGCTTGCCGACCCCGGCTACTGGGTCGATCACGTTCGCCAGCCGGTGAGGTTCATGGACGGCGTTCGGCGACTCGAGGCGGAGGGCGTCACGCGCTATCTCGAGCTCGGGCCGGACGGGGTGCTGTCGGCGCTCGCGCGAACGTGCTTCGAAGACGAGGCGGGCCGAGACGGCCCCGAAGGCGCGGATGCCGTCGTCGCGCCGGCATTGCGTCGTGACCGTCCCGAGGACGAGTCGCTGGTCGCGGCGCTTGCGGCGCTGCATGCCGGCGGCGTCGACGTCGATTGGGGGCCGCTGCTGGCAGGCGGGCGCCGGGTCGAGCTGCCGACCTACCCCTTCCAGCGCCGGCGCTACTGGGTCGCGGGCGGGGCCCGGGGCGATGCCGCGGCGATCGGCCAGACGCCGTCGGACCATCCGCTGCTCGAGGCCACCGTCGCGATCGCCGGCGATCAGGGCCTGCTGCTCACCGGCCGGCTGTCGCTGGACGCCGCACCGTGGCTCGCCGACCACGTGGTGCTCGGCTCGGTGCTGTTGCCCGGGACCGCGTTCCTCGAGCTCGCGCTCGCGGCCGCGAGCGCGGTGGGCTGCGCGAGCGTGCAGGCGCTGACGCTCGAGGCGCCGCTGGCGTTGCCCGACCGAGGTTCGCTTCAGCTCCAGGTCTGGGTCGGCGAGGAGGACGACGCGGGCGCTCTGGCGGTGAGCGTCCACTCGCGTCCCGAGCAGGGCGGGGGCGGCGTCCTGGATGCGGGCGAGGGTTGGACGCGTCACGCGAGCGGCCTGCTCGGTCGCCGCGGCGATCCCGGTGCGCTCGAGTCGGTCGGGGCATGGCCGCCGGTGGGCGCCGAGGCTGTCGACGCCGGCGATCTCTACGCCCAGCTCGCCGACCGCGGCCTCGACTACGGCCCCGCCTTCCGGTGCCTGCACGCGGCGTGGCGAAAGGACGGCGAGGCGTTCGCCGAGCTCGCCCTGCCCGAAGACGCACACGCGAGCGCCGGACGGTTCGGCCTGCATCCTGCGCTCTTGGACGCGGCGCTGCACACGCTGCCGCTGCTCGACACCGGCGACGCGGTCGCGCTCCCATTCGCGTGGAGCGACGTCTCGCTGCATACCGCCGGCGCGTCGAAGCTGCGAGTGCGGATCGCCTCGACAGGCGAGGGCGCGGTCTCACTGACCGCGACCGACGAGAACGGCCTCCCAGTCGCGTCGATCGCCTCGCTCAGCCTGCGCGAAGCCTCAGAGAGCCAGATTGCGGCCGCGGCCGGTGGGCGGACCGGCGACGGGCTCTACCGCACCGAGTGGATCGAGATCGAGACGCCCGAGCCGGGAGCTGCTCAGGGGATCGTCGCGGTCGTCGGCGACGTGGTGGTGTCGGGTCTCGAGGCCGAGCGTCATGTCGATTTCGATGCGTTGGTGGCGGCGATCGAGGGGGGCGCGCCGGTGCCGGCGGTCGTGTTGGCGTCGTGCGCCGCCGGGGGTGGTGACGCGGGGGTCGCCGCGGCGGTGCGTGTGGCGGTCGGTGGGGCGCTCGACGTGTTGCAGCGGTTCTTGGGTGACGATCGATTTGCCGATTCGCGGTTCGGGTTGGTGACCTCGGGCGCGGTTGGCGTGCTGGCTGGAGAGTCGCCCGACTTGGCGTTGGCGCCGATTTGGGGGCTGGGTCGTTCGGCGCAGGTCGAGCAACCGGGTCGGGTGGTGTTGATCGACCGCGATGGCTCGGACATCTCCGAGGCGGTGCTCGCGGCCGTGACGGTGGGTGAGGAGGCGCAGCTAGCGGTTCGCGGCGGTGTGTCGTACAGGGCGCGGTTGGTGGCCGTCGGCCAAGGCGGGTCGCTGGTTGCTCCGGAGGGCGAGTGGAGGCTCGACTCTCAACGGCGGGGGGCCTTGGACGCGTTGGAGCTGGTCTCCAGTCCCGAGGCGCTCGCACCGCTGGAGGAGGGGCAGGTTCGGATCGGCGTTCGTGCGGTGGGCTTGAACTTCCGCGACGTGTTGATCGCGCTCGGTGTGTATCCCGGTGAGGCGCCGATCATCAGTGAGGGTGCGGGGGTGGTGGTCGAGGTCGGGCCGGGGGTCGAGGACCTCGGCGTCGGCGATCGGGTGATGGGGCTGTTGACGGGTGGTGGCGGGCCGATGGTCGTGGCCGATCGGCGGTTGGTGGCTCCGGTCCCCGAGTCGTGGTCGTTCGCCGAGGCGGCTTCGGTGCCGGTGACCTATCTCACCGCCTACTACGCGCTGGCGGACCTAGCCGGCTTGACCGGTGGCGAGCGGCTGCTCGTCCATGCGGCCGCGGGCGGGGTCGGGATGGCGGCGGTCCAGGTCGCCCATCACCTCGGTGCGGATGTCTTCGCGACAGCTAGCCCGCGTAAGTGGGGGCACGTTCGTGCGCTCGGTGTGGCTGAGGATCGGATTGCGTCGTCGCGCGACACCGGGTTCCGTGACGAGTTTTTGGAGCGGACCGGCGGTGAGGGGATGGACGTGGTCCTCGACGCGTTGGCGGGCGAGTTCGTCGATGCGTCGCTGGAGCTGTTGCCGCGCGGTGGGCGGTTCGTGGAGATGGGCAAGGCTGATGTCCGCGATCCTGAGCGTGTCGCGGCCGACCACCCGGGCGTCGTCTACCAGGCGTTCGATCTGTTCGAGGCGGGCCCGGAGCGGATCCAGGAGATGCTGGTCGAGATCGTCGGGCTGTTCGAGCGGGGGGTGCTAGAGCACGCGCCGATCGTGAGCTGGGATGTCCGCGAGGCGCGGCGCGCGTTTCGATATCTGAGTCAGGGGCGCAACGTCGGCAAGGTCGTCTTGACGGTGCCTCAACCGGTCGATCCCGAGGGGACGGTGTTGATCACCGGCGGCACTGGCGGGTTGGGGGCGTTGGTCGCGCGTGGGCTGGCCGAGCGTCACGGGGCGCGTCGTCTGCTGTTGACCAGCAGGCGCGGAGACCAGGCCGAGGGCGCGGCGGAGCTGGTGGCAGAGCTCGCCGGGCTCGGTTGCGAAACGAACGTCACAGCTTGCGACGTCGCCGATCGCGGTCAGCTCGAGAAGCTGCTGGCGGCGGTCCCCGAGGACCGTCCGCTGACGGCGGTGGTCCACGCGGCGGGCGTTCTCGACGATGGTGTGCTCGCCGCGCTCGACGCGGACCGCCTCGACGCGGTGATGCGGCCGAAGGTCGACGCCGCGCTGCACCTCCATGAGCTGACGGAGGATCTCGAGCTGTCGCAGTTCGTGTTGTTCTCCTCGGCGGCTTCGACGATCGGGACCGCCGGCCAGGCAAACTACGCGGCGGCGAACGCGTTCCTCGACGCCCTGGCCGAGTACCGCCGCGCCCACGGGCTCGCGGCGACTTCGATCGCCTGGGGCATGTGGGACCAGGCAAGCGGCGGGATGACCGGCACGCTTGGCGAGGGCGACCGCGCTCGGCTCGCGCGCTTGGGGATCGCGCCGCTGGCGCCGCGCCGCGGACTCGAGCTGCTCGACCGGGCGCGCGAGTCGGCGTCCCCTGCGCTGACGGCGATCGAGCTCGACCGAGCCGCGTTGACCAAGATCGAGGCGGTCGGGATGACGCCGTCGGTCATGCGTGGGCTCGTGCGGTCGCCGGCACGCCGCCGGCCGCGCGCAGGAGGGTCGCTGGCGGCGCGGTTGGCGGGTGTCGCCGAGGCCGAGTGGGACGCGATCGTGCTCGAGCTGGTGCGCGCCGAGACCGCGACCGTGCTCGGCCGCTCGCCCGACACCGTCGACGTCGATCGCCCGTTCAAGGACCTCAGCCTCGACTCGCTCGGCGCCGTCGAGCTGCGCAACAGGCTCAAGCAGGCGACGGGCGTACGGCTGCCGTCGACGCTGGTCTTCGACCATCCGACTCCGTCGGCGGTCGCGGTTCTGCTGCGTGGAGAGGTAGAGGGCGTCGAACGCGGTGGCGCCTCGCGCACATCGGCCGCGTCGGCGCCGGTCGACGAGCCAATCGCGATCGTCGGGATGGCCTGCCGCTATCCCGGCGGGGTGAGCTCGCCCGACGACCTATGGGAGCTCGTCAGCGCGCGCAGGGACGCGATCTCAGAGTTCCCCTCCGATCGCGGCTGGGACCTCGAGCGCCTCTACGACCCCGATGCCGACGAGCTGGGCACTACTTACACGCGCGAGGGAGGCTTCGTCCACGACGCCGACGAGTTCGACGCGGCGTTCTTCGGGATCGGCCCGCGTGAGGCTTTGGCGATGGATCCCCAGCAGCGGCTGATGCTGGAGGGGGCGTGGGAGGCGCTCGAGCATGCGGGAATCGACCCGGCGTCGGTGCGCGGCAGCGACACCGGCGTCTTCGCTGGGATCGCCTCGCAGGACTATGCGTCGATGCGTCCGGCCGCCGAGGTCGAAGGGCTGCGGCTGACCGGCGGCGCGACGAGCGTCGTCTCAGGGCGGATCGCCTACCAGCTCGGCCTCGAGGGGCCGGCGGTCACGGTCGACACGGCGTGCTCGTCGTCGCTGGTCGCGCTGCACCTCGCCTGCCAGTCGCTGCGCCAGGGCGAGTGCTCGCTCGCGCTCGCCGGCGGGGTGACCGTCCAGGCGACGCCCGGCATCTACGTCGAGTTCAGCCGTCAACGCGGGCTCTCGCCGGATGGTCGCTGCCGGGCGTTCGCCGCGGCGGCCGACGGGACCGGCTTCTCGGAGGGGCTTGGGCTGTTGTTGGTCGAGCGGCTCTCCGACGCGCGTCGCAACGGGCACGAGGTGCTCGCGGTCGTGCGCGGCAGCGCGGTCAACCAGGACGGGGCTAGCAACGGCCTGACCGCGCCGAACGGTCCGTCGCAGGAGCGTGTGATCCGTCAGGCGCTCGCCAACGCCGGCCTCGCACCGAGCGACGTCGACGTCGTCGAGGGCCACGGCACCGGGACCAACCTCGGCGACCCGATCGAGGCGCAGGCGCTATTGGCGACCTACGGCCGGGAGCGCTCGAACGGCCCGCTGCAACTCGGCTCGATCAAGTCGAACATCGGCCACACCCAGGCCGCGGCCGGCGTCGCGGGCGTGATCAAGATGGTGCAGGCGATGCGCCACCAAGCGCTGCCGGCGACGTTGCACGTCGACGCGCCGTCCCCGCACGTCGACTGGTCGGCAGGCGCCGTCGAGCTGCTCGAGAGTGAGGTCGACTGGCAGGGTGGGGACCGTCCGCGCCGCGCCGGCGTCTCCTCGTTTGGGATCAGCGGGACGAACGCGCACGTGGTCCTCGAGGAGCCACCCGCGACCGCGCCGCCCACCGCCGACGAGCGGGCTCCCGAGCCGCGCGCGCTGCCCGCGGTGGGCTGGGTGCTCTCGGCGAGGACCCGGCCCGCACTACTCGAGCAGGCGGGACGCCTCGCCGCGCACGTCGAAGCGCGCCCCGAGCTGAGCCCGGCCGACGTCGGTCTGTCGCTGGCGACCGGGCGCGCGACGCTCGAGCACCGCGCCGTCGTCGTCGGCGGCGACCGCGACGCCCTGCTGACGGGCCTCGACGGATTGGTGACGGGTCGGCCGACGGCGAGCGTGGTCGAGGGATCCGTGTCCGGTCGGACGCCTGGTGATGGCGGGTTGGCGTTCCTGTTCACAGGCCAGGGCGCTCAGCGGGCCGGGATGGGTCGCGGGCTCTACGAGGCGTTCCCGGTCTTCACGGGCACCTTCGACGCGGTCTGCGCGGAGGCGGACCCGCTGCTGGGGCGCTCGCTGGCCGAGCTCGTCTTCGCCGCCGAGGGATCGGCCGAGGCCGAGCTGCTGGATCGCACCGAGCTCACCCAGATCTCCCTGCTCGCGCTCGAGGTCGCGCTGTTCCGGCTGGTGGAGTCGCTCGGCGTGCGTTCGGACTTCGTGGTCGGCCACTCGGTCGGGGAGATCGTCGCGGCGCACGTGGCCGGGGTGCTGTCGCTAGCCGATGCGGTGGCGCTGGTGGTGGCACGTGGGCGGTTGATGGGCGGTCTGCCCGGGGGCGGGGCGATGGTCGCGGTCGAGGCCTCCGAGGAGGAGGTCGCCGCTGCGCTCCATGACTTCGCCGGAAGCGTGTCGATCGCGGCGGTCAACGGTCCGCGCTCGGTGGTCGTCTCCGGCGACGAGGACGTGGTGCTCGAGCTGAGGGAGCTGTGGCGCGAGCGAGGCCGCAAGACGTCGCGGCTGCGGGTCAGCCACGCCTTTCACTCGCACCGGATGGAGCCGATGCACGACGAGTTCAGGGCTGTCGTCGAGGGTCTGGAGCTCTCGGCGCCGCGGATCCCGGTCGTCTCGAACGTGACGGGGAAGCTGCTCTCCGACGAGCAGGCGACCTCGCCGGCCTACTGGACCGATCACGTTCGCGAGGCGGTCAGGTTCGCAGACTGTGTCGCGACGCTCGACGGCCTCGGCGCTGCGCGCTACCTCGAGCTCGGGCCCGAGGGGGTCCTCCTGGCGATGACGGACACGTGCCTGCAGGACGACGGCGATGCCGAGAGCGAGACGGTGCTCGCCCCCGCGTTGCGCGACGGCCGTCCGGATGTCGAGGCCCTGATCGCCGCTCTCGCCCAGCTGCACGTCCGTGACACCGAGGTCGACTGGCCGCGCCTGTTCGACGGCGTGGCGGCAGAGCGGGTGGGGCTGCCGACCTACGCCTTCCAGCGCGAGCGCTTCTGGCTGGCGTCCACGGCCACGGCCGGGGATCTCGTCGGCGCCGGTCAGGCGTCGGCCGAGCATCCGCTGCTCGGGGCGGTCGTCGCGCTCGCCGACGGCGGTGGGCGGCTGCTCACCGGCCGGCTGTCGCTCGAAGCGACTCCTTGGCTCGCCGATCACTCGGTGCTCGGCTCGGCTCTGCTGCCGGGCGCCGCGTTCGCCGAGCTGGCGCTGCACGCCGGCCTGGAGATCGGTTGCGAGCGGCTCGAGGAGCTCACGCTCGAGGCCCCGCTCGCACTGCCCGCGCAAGGCGGCGTCCAACTCCAGATCGCGGTCGGTGAGCCCGACGACGACGGTGCGCGTGAGATCGCGATCCACTCGCGACCCCAGCGCGACCGCTCCGACGGCGAACTGGCCGACGGCGATGGATGGGTTCGCCATGCGGCCGGCAAGCTCGTCGCCGAACAGGGCGGCGCGGCGGCTGACTGGGAGCCCACCTGGCCGCCCGCGGACGCCGAGGCGGTCGACATCGACGGCGTCTACGCGGTCGCGGGAGCGCTCGGGCTCGACTACGGGCCCGCCTTCCAAGGCTTGAAGGCGGCCTGGCGGCGCGGCGGCGAGCTGTTCGCCGAAGTCGAGCTGGGCGAGGGATCGTCGGGCGGCGGGTACGCGATCCATCCCGCCCTGTTGGACGCGGCGTTGCACGTCGCGCTGATCGACCCCCCCGCCGGCGCGGTGCGGTTGCCGTTCGCGTGGAATGACGTGTCGCTGTACTCGGCGGGTGCGGGGTCGCTGCGGGTTCGCGCGACCGTGTCCGAGGACGGCACGCTCGCGCTCGATGCGGCCGACGCGGGTGGAGCGGCGGTCTTGTCGGTGAGGTCGCTCGCGTTGCGCGAGGTGTCGCGGGAGCAGGTCGCGGCCGCGGGCGCGGCTGGGGTCGCGGGCGAGGATGGGTTGCTGCGGACGGAGTGGGTGGAGGTGGCGGGCGATCGGGACGCCTTCATAGGCGGGGTGGCGGTTCTGGGCGATCTGCCGGTGCCGGGGTTGGAGGCCGAGCGTCATGGCGACCTGGACACGCTGGTCGAGGCGATCGATGCGGGCGGGGTGGCGCCGGAGGTCGTAATCGCGTCGTGTGGGGACGTGGACGCCGGCGCTGACGGCTCGGGGGTGGCCGGGGCGGTGCGGGATGCCGTCGGTGGGGCGCTCGGCCTGTTGCAGCGCTTCTTGGGTCAGGAGCGGCTCGGGGACGCGCGGTTGGTGATCGTGACCCGGGGTGGGATCGCGGCGCTGGACGGGGAGTCGCCGGATCTCGCGCCGGGGTCGGTCTGGGGGTTGGTGCGCTCGGCGCAGGCGGAGCATCCGGGTCGGGTGGCGTTGGTCGACGGGGATGGCGCGGATGCGTCGTGGGAGGCGCTGTCGGCGGCGCTCGCGGTCGCGGGCGACGAGCCGCAGCTGGCGATTCGCGACGGCGTGCTGTTGGCGGCGCGGCTGGTGACCGCCGCGGACGGCGAGTCGTTGGCCGCTCCCGACGGGCCTTGGAGGTTGGATTCCAGGCGGCGGGGTGCCTTGGGCGCGTTGGAGCTCGTCCCCAGTCCCGAGGCGCTCGCGCCGCTGGAGGCGGGGCAGGTTCGGATCGGCGTTCGTGCGGCGGGGCTCAATTTCCGCGACGTGTTGATCGCCCTCGGGACGTATCCGGGCGCGGCGCCGATCATCAGTGAGGGCGCGGGGGTGGTGGTCGAGGTTGGGCCGGGAGTTGAGGACCTCGAAGCCGGTGATCGGGTGATGGGGCTGATCGGCGGTGGCGGCGGGGTGATGGCGGTCGCCGACCGGCGGTTGCTGGCGCGGTTGCCAGAGGCGTGGTCGTTCGCCGAGGCGGCGTCGGTTCCGGTGACCTTCCTGACCGCGTACTACGGCTTGGTCGATCTCGCCGGGCTGGCGGCTGGCGAGCGGGTGTTGGTCCACGCGGCCGCGGGCGGCGTGGGGATGGCGGCGGTGCAGATCGCCCATCGCCTCGGCGCGGAGGTCTGCGCGACCGCGAGCCCGCACAAGTGGGGGCACGTTCGTGCGCTTGGCGTGGCTGAGGATCGGATCGCGTCGTCGCGCGACACCGGCTTCCGGGACGCGTTCCTGGAGGGCACGGGCGGTGAGGGCGTCGACGTGGTCCTGGACGCCCTGGCGGGCGAGCTCGTCGATGCGTCGCTGGAGCTGTTGCCTCGCGGCGGTCGGTTCGTGGAGATGGGCAAGGCCGACGTTCGCGATCCTGAGCGTGTCGCGGCCGATCACCCAGGGGTCTCCTACCAGGCGTTCGATCTGTTCGAGGCGGGCCCGGAGCGGATCCAGGAGATGCTGGCGGAGATCGTCGGTCTCTTCGAGGACGGCGCCTTGAGCTTCGCGCCGATTTCGTGCTGGGACGTTCGCCGCTCGCCGAAGGCGTTTCGCTTCCTCAGTCAGGGGCGCAACGTCGGCAAGGTCGTCTTGACAGTGCCTCAGCCGGTCGATCCCGAGGGGACGGTTTTGATCACGGGCGGCACCGGAGGGTTGGGGGCTTTGGTCGCGCGCGAGCTGGCCGAGCGTCACGGGGCGCGTCGCCTGCTGTTGACCAGCAGGCGCGGGATCGGTGCGGATGGGGCGGGCGAGCTGGTCGCGGAGCTCGCCGAGCTCGGTTGCGAGGCGACCGTCGCGGCGTGCGACGTCGCCGATCGCGACCAGGTCGTCGAGCTGCTCACGGCGGTCCCCGAGGACCGTCCGCTGACGGCTGTGGTGCACGCCGCGGGCGTTCTTGACGACGGCGTGCTCGCCGCGCTCGACGGCGACCGCCTCGACGCCGTGATGCGGCCGAAGGTCGACGCCGCGCTGCACCTTCACGAGCTGACCGAGCGCCTCGAGCTGTCGCAGTTCGTGCTGTTCTCCTCGGCGGCTGCGACGATCGGGACGGCCGGCCAGGCCAACTACGCGGCTGCGAACGCGTTCCTCGATGCGCTCGCCGAGCACCGCCGCGTGCGTGGGTTGGCGGCGACGTCGATCGCCTGGGGCCCGTGGGACCAGGCAAGCGGCGGGATGACAAGCGCGCTCGACGAGAGCGACCACGCACGGCTCGCGCGCTCGGGGATCGCGCCGCTGGCGCCGCGCCGCGGCCTCGAGCTCTTCGACCGGGCGCGCGATTCGGCGGAGCCTGCGCTGACGGCGGTCGAGCTCGATCGCGCCGCCCTGGCCAAGCTCGAGTCGATCGGGATGACCCCGCCGCTGATGCGCGGGCTCGTGCGGACGCGCACGCGGCGGCGCGGGCAGGCAGCCGGATCGCTGGCTGCGCGGTTGGCGGGTGTCGCCGAGGTCGAGTGGGACGCGGTCGTGCTTGAGCTGGTGCGCGCCGAGACGGCGACGGTGCTCGGCCGCTCGCCCGACACCGTCGATGTCGATCGTCCGTTCAAGGCCCTCGGCCTCGATTCGCTTGGCGCCGTCGAGCTGCGCAACAGGCTCAAGCAGGCGACGGGCGTGCGGCTGCCGTCGACGCTGGTCTTCGACCATCCGACTCCGGCCGCGGTCGCGGTTCTGCTGCGCGGAGAGGTCGAGGGCGTCGAGCGCGGTGGCGCCGGGCGGGCATCGGCCGCGTCGGCGTCGGTCGACGAGCCGATCGCGATCGTCGGGATGGCGTGCCGCTATCCCGGTGGCGTGAGCTCGCCCGACGAGCTGTGGGAGCTCGTCGCCGAGGGCCGCGACGCGATCTCGGAGTTCCCGTCCGATCGTGGCTGGGATCTCGAGCGCCTCTACGACCCGGATGCCGACGAGCCGGGCACCAGCTACACGCGCGAGGGAGGCTTCGTCCACGGCGCCGGCGAGCTCGACGCGGCGTTCTTCGGGATCGGCCCGCGCGAGGCGCTGGCGATGGACCCCCAGCAGCGGCTGATGCTCGAGGCCGCCTGGGAGGCGCTCGAGCATGCCGGGATCGACCCGGCCTCGGTACGCGGCAGCGACACCGGGGTCTTCGCCGGTGTCGCTGCCCAGGAGTACGCGTCGATGCACCGATCGGGAGCCGGCGACGTCGAGGGGCTGAGGCTGACCGGCAGCACGACGAGCGTCGTCTCGGGGCGGATCGCCTACCAGCTCGGCCTCGAGGGGCCGGCTGTCACCGTCGACACGGCCTGCTCGTCGTCGCTGGTCGCACTGCACCTCGCCTGCCAGTCGCTGCGCCAGGGCGAGTGCTCGCTCGCGCTCGCCGGCGGCGCGACGATCCAGGCGACGCCAGGCATCTACGTCGAGTTCAGCCGCCAGCGCGGGCTCTCCCGCGACGGGCGCTGCCGAGCCTTCGCCGCCGCCGCCGACGGGACCGGCTTCTCCGACGGGCTCGGCCTGCTGCTGGTCGAGCGGCTCTCGGACGCGCGTCGCAACGGACACGAGGTGCTCGCGGTAGTGCGCGGCAGCGCGATCAACCAGGACGGCGCGAGCAACGGCCTGACGGCTCCCAACGGCCCCTCGCAGGAGCGCGTGATCCGCCAGGCGCTCGCCAACGCCGGCCTCGCCCCGAGCGACGTCGACGTCGTCGAGGGCCACGGCACCGGGACCAACCTCGGCGACCCGATCGAGGCGCAGGCGCTGCTGGCGACCTACGGCCAGGACCGCCCCGGCCGCCCGCTGCGACTCGGGTCGATCAAGTCGAACATCGGCCACAGCCAGGCCGCGGCCGGTGTCGCCGGCGTGATCAAGACCGTTCAGGCGATGCGCCACGACACCCTCCCGCGCACCCTCCACGTCGACGCGCCGTCCCCGCACGTCGACTGGGCCAGCGGCAACATCGAGCTCCTCACCGACAGCGTCGACTGGAGCCCGGGCGACCGCCCACGACGCGGGAGCGTCTCCTCGTTCGGCATCAGCGGGACCAACGCGCACGTGATCCTCGAGGAGCCGCCCTCCGTGGTCCCGGTCCAGGCCGGCGACCCGGCTTCCCAGCGCGCGACCTGCCGGCGGTGCCGTGGGTGCTGTCGGCCGGCGACCCCGCCGCCCTCACGGCGCAGGCCGGCCGCCTCGCGGCACACGTCGAGATGCACCCCGAGCTGACTCCCGCCGACGTCGGCCTGTCGCTGGCGACCGGGCGAGCGACGCTCGAGCACCGCGCCGCCGTCGTCGGAGCAGACCGCGAGCAGCTGCTGGCCGGGCTGGACGCGCTGGCGCGCGGCGCCTCGGTCGAGGGCGTGGTGTCGGGCGCTGGCTCGCCGGGGGGCCGGGTGGCGTTCGTGTTTCCGGGCCAGGGCGCGCAGTGGGCCGGGATGGCGCTGGAGCTGCTGGAGTCTTCGCCCGCGTTCGCGAAGGAGTTCGGCGCCTGTGCCGGGGCGGTCGAGCGGCTGGTCGACTGGCGTGTCGTGGACGTGCTGGGCGGTGTGGAGGGGGCGCCGCCGCTGGAGCGTCTCGACGTGGTGCAGCCGCTGCTGTTCGTCGTCTCGGTGGCGCTGGCGGGGCTGTGGCGCTCGCTCGGCGTCGAGCCGTCGGTGGTGGTCGGTCACTCGCAGGGCGAGATCGCCGCCGCGTGCGTGGCCGGGGGCCTGTCGCTCGAGGATGCGGCACGGGTGGCCGTGCTGCGCAGCCGGGCGCTGATGGAGATCGCCGGGCGCGGCGGGATGGTGTCCGTGTCGGGGTCGGTCGCGGAGGTCGCGGAGCGGGCCGAGGGCGTGGGCGGCGAGCTGTCGATCGCAGCGATCAACGGGCCGCGGTCGATCGTCGTGTCCGGTGGCGTCGACGCGCTGGACGAGCTCTTGGCGGGCTGCGAGGCCGACGGCGTCTGGGCGCGGCGGATCCCGGTCGACTACGCGTCGCACTCGGTGCACGTCGAGGCGATTCGCGACCGGCTGCTGGACGAGCTCGCCTCGATCGAGCCGCGGTCGGGCGAGGTCGCGTTCATGTCGGCGCTCGAGGGCGAGCTGGTCGACACCGCCCGCCTGGACGGCGAGTACTGGTATCGCAACCTGCGCGAGACGGTGCGCTTCGAGGACGCGACGCGGGCTCTGCTCGCGACCGGCTTCGACGCGTTCGTGGAGGTAAGTCCCCACCCGGTACTGACCGTCGCGGTCCAGGAGACCGTCGAGGCCACGGACACCGACCTCGACGCCACGCTGGTGATCGGCACGCTGCGCCGTGACGACGGCGGTCACGACCGCTTGCTCAAGGCGCTCGCCGAAGCGCATGTCCACGGCATCCGGATCGACTGGGCACGCGTCTTCGAAGGCACCGGCGCCGGCCGCGTCGGGCTGCCGACCTATCCCTTCCAGCGCCGGCGCTACTGGCTCGATGCCGCGGGGTCGGCGGGCGATCTCGCCGCGGCGGGTCTGTCGACGCCCGACCACCCGCTGCTCGGTGCGGCCGTCGAGCTACCCGACGGCGGCCGGCTGTTCACGGGGCGGCTCTCGGTCGACTCCCATCCATGGCTCGGGGACCACATGGTGCTGGGCTCGGTGCTGCTGCCGGGCGCCGCGCAGGTGGAGCTCGCACTGCACGCGGGGTCGGTCGTCGGTTGCGAAACGGTCGAGGAGCTGACCTTGGAGGCGCCGCTGGTGCTGGGCGAGCGAGGCCGGGTGCAGGTCCAGGTGTCGGTGGGCGAGCCCGGCGAGCGCGGGGCGCGTGAGGTCGCGATCCACTCGCGGCCCGAGCTCGACCGCGGCGATGACGACGACGGCGGCTGGGTCCGTCACGCGCTGGGCACGGTCGTCCCGGAGACCGCCCGGCCGGCCGTGGACCTCGGCGCGTGGCCGCCCGCGAACGCCGTGGCGGTCGACGTCGCGTCGCTCTACGAGGACTTCGAGGCGATCGGGCTCGAGTACGGGCCCGCGTTCCAGGGGTGCAACGCGGTCTGGCGGCGTGGCGGCGAGCTGTTCGCGGAGGTCGATCTCGGCGAGCGGCGGCCCGGCGACGCCGGCCGGTTCGGGATCCACCCGGCGCTGCTGGACGCTGCGCTGCACGTCGCGCTCGTCGACGCGCCCGCTGGCGGGCGCGTGCGGTTGCCGTTCGCGTGGAGCGACGTCTCGCTGTACGCGCCGGGCGCCGAGTCGCTGCGCGTCCGCGCGACCGTCTCCGAGGACGGCGCGCTCGAGCTCGACGCGACCGACGAGCACGGGACGGCGGTGCTGTCGGTGGGCTCGCTCGCCCTGCGTGAGGTCTCGGAGGACCAGATCGCCGCCGCCGCCGCGACCGGGGCCGGGCGCGAGGACGGGCTGTTCCGGACGGACTGGGTGGAGCTGGCCGAGGGCGGCGACGCCGTGGCCGGTGGCGTCGCGGTCCTGGGCGAGCTGTCCGTCGCGGGGCTCGAGGCCGAGCGTCACGCCGATCTCGAGGCGCTGGTCGAGGCGATCGGCGCCAGGGCGGCGGCGCCGGCGGTCGTGCTCGCGCCTTGCGCGGCGGTCGGCCTCGAAGGAAGCGGTGGCGGCTCGGGCGCGATCGCGGATGCGGCACGGCTAGCCGTCGGCGACGCGCTGGCGCTCCTGCAGCGCTTCACGGCCGACGAGCGGCTCGCGGACGCGCGGCTGGCGCTGGTCACCCGCGGCGCGGTCGTCGCGTGCGACGGAGACCTGCCGGACCTGGCCACGGCGCCGGTCTGGGGACTCGTGCGCTCGGCGCAGGCAGAGCATCCAGGCCGGATCGTGGCGATCGACAGCGACGGCTCGGACGCGTCGACGGCGGCGGTGGCGGCCACGCTGGCCGTTGCGGACGAAGAGCCCCAGCTCGCGATCCGCGAGGGCCGGTTGCGCGCCGCGCGACTGGTCGCGGCTGGCCGGGGCGACACGCTCGACGCTGCCGCGCCGGTCGATCCCGAGGGGACGGTGTTGATCACCGGCGGGACCGGCGGGTTGGGGGCGCTGGTCGCGCGCGAGCTCGCCGAGCGTCACGGGGCGCGTCGTCTGTTGTTGGCCAGCAGACGTGGAGACGAGGCGGAGGGCGCGGCGGAGCTGGTGGCGGAGCTCGCCGAGCTCGGTTGCGAGGCGACAGTCGCGGCGTGCGACGTCGGCGATCGCGGTCAGCTCGAGCAGCTGCTCGCGGCGATTGCCGAGGACCGTCCGCTAACGGCGGTGGTGCACGCGGCGGGCGTCCTTGACGACGGTGTGCTCGCCGCGCTCGACGGCGATCGCCTCGATCGAGTGATGCGGCCGAAGGTCGACGCCGCGGTGCACCTCCATGAGCTGACCGAGCATCTGGAGCTGTCGCAGTTCGTGCTGTTCTCGTCGGCGGCTTCGACGATCGGGACGGCGGGCCAGGCCAACTACGCGGCGGCGAACGCGTTCCTCGACGCGCTCGCCGAGCACCGCCGCGCCCGCGGGCTCGCGGCGACTTCGATCGCTTGGGGCCTGTGGGACCAGGCGAGCGGGATGACCGGCGCCTTGAGCGAGCGCGACCGCGCGCGACTCGCGCGCTCGGGGATCGCGCCGCTCTCGCCCGCGCGTGGGCTCGAGCTGCTCGATCGGGCACGCGGTTCCGCGGATGCGGCGCTGACGGCGATCGAACTCGACCGCGCCGCGCTGGCCAAGCTCGACGCGGTCGGGATGACCCCGTCGGTCATGCGCGGGCTCGTGCGGTCGCGCAGGCGGCGGCGTGGGCAGGCAGCCGGATCGCTGGCGGCGCGACTCGCGGGAGTCGCCGAGGCCGAGTGGGACGCCGTCGTGCTCGAGCTCGTGCGCGCCGAGACGGCGACCGTGCTCGGGCGCGGGTCGGCTGGGGCGATCGACGCCGACCGCCCGTTCAAGGACCTCGGCCTCGACTCGCTTGGCGCGAGCGAGCTGCGCAACAGGCTCAAGCAGGCGACCGGGCTGCGGCTGAGCGCGACGCTGGTCTTCGACCACCCGACCCCAGCCGCGGTCGCGCGTCTGCTCCGCGACGAGGTCGAGGGCGCCCAGCGCGGGGGCCCCGCGCGGGCGGCGGCCGCGTCGGTCGACGAGCCGATCGCGATCGTCGGGATGGCGTGCCGCTATCCCGGCGGCGTGAGCTCGCCCGACGACCTGTGGCGACTCGTCAGCGCCCGCGGCGACGCGGTCTCCGAGTTCCCGTCCGACCGTGGCTGGGACCTCGAGCGCCTCTACGACCCGGACCCCGACCGGCCCGGCACCGTATACACGCGCGAGGGCGGCTTCGTCCACGACGCGGGCGAGTTCGACGCGGCGTTCTTCGGGATCGGTCCGCGTGAGGCGTTGGCGATGGATCCCCAGCAGCGGTTGATGCTCGAGGCCGCGTGGGAGGCGCTCGAGCATGCCGGGATCGACCCGGCGTCGGTGCGCGGCAGCGACACCGGCGTCTTCGCCGGGATCGCCTTCCAGGACTACGCGTCGATGCAGCGGTCGGGGGCCGGCGACATCGAGGGCCTGAGGATGACGGGCAGCGCGACGAGCGTCGTCTCGGGGCGGATCGCCTACCAGCTCGGCCTCGAGGGTCCGGCAGTCACGGTCGACACGGCGTGCTCGTCGTCGCTGGTCGCGCTGCACCTCGCCTGCCAGTCGCTGCGCCAGGGCGAGTGCTCGCTCGCGCTCGCCGGCGGGGTGACCGTCCAGGCGACGCCGGGGGTCTACGTCGAGTTCAGCCGTCAGCGGGGGCTCTCGCCGGACGGTCGCTGCAAGGCGTTCGCAGCGGCGGCCGACGGGACGGGGTTCTCGGACGGGCTCGGGCTGCTGCTGGTCGAGCGGCTCTCCGACGCGCGTCGCAACGGGCACGAGGTGCTCGCCGTAGTCGCCGGCAGCGCGGTCAACCAGGACGGCGCGAGCAACGGCCTGACCGCTCCGAACGGGCCGTCGCAGGAGCGCGTGATCCGCCAGGCGCTCGCCAACGCCGGTCTCGCCCCGAGCGACGTCGACGTCGTCGAGGGCCACGGCACGGGGACCAACCTCGGCGACCCGATCGAGGCGCAGGCGCTGCTGGCGACCTACGGCCGCGACCGCTCGAACGGCCCGCTGCGGCTCGGCTCGATCAAGTCGAACATCGGCCACACCCAGGCGGCGGCCGGCGTCGCGGGCGTGATCAAGATCGTCCAGGCGATGCGTCACGAGGCGCTGCCCGCGACGTTGCACGTCGACGCGCCCTCGCCCCACATCGACTGGTCGTCCGGCGCCGTCGAGCTGCTGACCGAGCAGGCCGAGTGGCCGAGCGGGGGCCGCCCGCGCCGCGCCGGCGTCTCGTCGTTCGGGATCAGCGGGACCAACGCGCACGTCGTCCTCGAGGAGCCGCCCTCGATGGCCCCGGTCCAGGCCGACGCCCCGGCGCTCGGGCCGCGCGAGCTGCCCGCGGTCGCTTGGGTGCTGTCGGCACGGAGCCGGCCGGCGCTGCTCGAGCAGGCGGGACGGCTCGCCGCCGACGTCGAAGCGCGCCCCGAGCTGAGTCCGGCCGACGTCGGCCTCTCGCTGGCGACCGGGCGTGCGACGCTCGAGCACCGCGCCGTCGCGATCGGTGGCGATCGCGACGAGCTGCTGGCGGGCCTGGACGCGCTGGTCACCGGCCGCCCGACGGCAAGCGTCGTCGACGGACCGCCGCCGGGCCGGACGCCCGGCCAGGGCCGCCTGGCGCTGCTGTTCACGGGTCAGGGTGCGCAGCGGGCGGGGATGGGGCTTGGGCTCTACGAGGCGTTTCCGGTGTTCAGGGATGCGTTCGACGCGGTCTGCGCGGAGGCGGACCCGCTGCTGGGGCGCTCGCTGGCCGAGCTGGTCTTCGCAGAGGACGAGTCGGCAGAGGCCGATGCGCTGGACCGCACCGAGCTGACCCAGATCGCCCTGCTCGCGCTCGAGGTCGCGCTGTTCCGGCTCGTCGAGTCGCTCGGCGTTCGACCTGACCTGCTCGCCGGGCATTCGGTCGGCGAGATCGTCGCGGCTCACGTCGCGGGCGTGCTGTCGCTGGCCGATGCGGTGGCGCTGGTTGTGGCCCGCGGGCGGTTGATGGGCGAGCTGCCGGACGGCGGCGCGATGGTCGCGGTCGAGGCCTCGGAGGAGGAGGTCGTCGGCGCGCTGGATGGTTCGGCGGGGCGGGTGTCGATCGCAGCGGTCAACGGGCCGCGGTCGGTGGTGGTTTCCGGCGACGAGGACGCGGTGCTGGCGGTGAGGGAGCTGTGGCGCGAGCGGGGTCGCAAGACGTCGCGGCTGCGGGTCAGTCACGCCTTCCACTCCCACCGGATGGAGCCGATGCTCGACGAGTTCCGCGCGGTGCTCGAGGGACTCGAGCTCTCGCCGCCGCAGATCCCGGTCGTGTCGAACGTGACGGGCGAGGCGCTCTCCGACGAGCAGGCGACCTCGCCCGCCTACTGGGCAGGACACGTTCGCGAGGCGGTCAGGTTCGCCGACTGCGTCGCGACGCTCGACGGCCTCGGCGCCGCCCGCTACCTCGAGCTCGGCCCCGACGGCGTGCTGCTGGCGATGGCCGGCGCATGCCTGCAAGCCGGCGACGGTGACGCCGGCGCGGTGCTCGCGCCCGAGTTGCGCGAGGGCCGTCCCGACGCCGAGGCCCTGATCGCCGCTCTCGCCCAGCTGCACGTCGACGACGCCGAGATCGACTGGCCGCGCCTCTTCGACGACACGGGCGCGAAGCGCGTCGGGCTGCCGACCTACGCCTTCCAACGCGAGCGCTTCTGGCTCGAGTCCACGGCCACGGCCGGGGATCTCGCCGGCGCCGGTCAGGCGTCGGCCGAGCATCCGCTGCTCGGCGCGGTCGTCGCGCTCGCCGACGGTGGCCGGCTGCTCACCGGCCGGCTGTCGCTGGCGACGAGCCCCTGGCTCGCCGACCACGTCGTGCTCGGCTCGGCCCTGTTGCCGGGCGCGGCGTTCGCCGAGCTGGCGCTGCACGCCGGCCTCGAGACCGGCTGCGAGCGGCTCGAGGAGCTCACGTTGGAGGCCCCGCTCGCACTCCCCGCGCAAGGCGGCGTCCAGCTCCAGGTCGTCGTCGGCGAGCCCGACGACGACGGGGCACGTGAGATCGCGATCCACTCGCGGCCCGAGCCCACCCACGCCGAGGGCGAGCCGGCCGACGACGACGGATGGGTCCGACACGCGACCGGCAAGCTCGTCCCGCGGCACGACCGCGGGCCGTCCGTGTCGGAGCAGGCATGGCCGCCGGAGGGCGCCGAGGCGCTCGACGTCGAAGGCCTCCACGAGCGCACCGGCACGATGGGGCTCGACTACGGGCCCGCCTTCCAGGGCTTGAAGGCGGCTTGGCGGCGCGGCGGCGAGCTGTTCGCCGAGGTCGAGCTGGACGAGGGCGAGGCTGGCGAGGCGGAGCGGTTCGGTGTCCATCCCGCGTTGCTGGACGCGGCGCTGCGCGTCGGCCTGGTCGACGCGCCCGCCGGCGCGACGCGGATCCCGTTCGCCTGGAGCGACGTGTCGCTGCACTCGCCGGGAGCGGAGTCGCTGAGGGTTCGCGCGACCGTCGCCGAGGACGGCGCGCTCGTGCTCGACGCGACCGACGCGGGCGGGACGGCGGTCCTGTCGATCGGCGCGCTGACGTTGCGCGAGCTGTCGGAGGAGCAGATCGGCGCTGCCGCCGGCGCTCCGGAGCTCCTCTTCCGCGTCGGCTGGGCTCCGATCGACGTCGGCGAGGCCGAGCGCGACGAGCCGTGGGCGGTCGTCGGGGACGGGCCGGGCGACAGCTGGGCGGCGCTGCGCACGGTCGAGCTGGATGCGGCCGAGCATCCGGAGCTGGCCGGCGTGCGGACGGCGGTCGAGGCGGGCGGAGCACTACCCGGATACGTGCTGATGGGCGTGGATGCGGGCAATGGCGCCGCGTCGGGCCCGGAGGCTGCTCGTGCGGCGGTGGCAGACGTGTTGAGCGCGGTGCAGGAGTGGCTTGCGGACGAGCGGCTGGACCGGTCGCGATTCGTGATCGTCACGCGTGGCGCGGTCGCGGTCGCGGTCGAGGACGACGGCGGGGCGGTCGGCGCCGACGGCGACGGCGTGGAGGGCCTGGTGGGCTCGGCGGTCTGGGGGTTGGTGCGCTCGGCTCAGTCGGAGCATCCGGGCCGGTTCGTGCTGGTCGACGTCGATGGCGACGAGGCGTCCTGGGGCGCGCTGGCCAGTGCGCTGGCGACTGGCGAGTCGCAGCTGGCGCTGCGAGCGGGCGAGGCGCTCGTCCCGCGGATGGCGCCGGTCGCGGCGGCGGACCGCACCGGTGGCGTCGCGGTCGGCGACGGGACGGTGCTGGTGACGGGCGCGATGGGCGGCTTGGGGGCGCTCGTCGCACGGCATCTAGTCGTGGCCCACGGTGCGCGGCAGCTGCTGCTGACGAGTCGTCGCGGCGGCGACGCGGATGGGGCGCCGGAGCTGGTGGCCGAGCTCTCGGCGCTCGGCGCGGAGGTGTCGGTCGCCGCCTGCGACGTGTCGAATCGCTCGCAGCTGGCGGCGTTGCTGGAGTCGATCCCGGCCGACCGCCCGCTGTCGGCGGTCGTTCACGCGGCGGGGGTGCTCGACGACGGCGTGGTCGAGTCGCTGGACGCGGAGCGGCTCGAGCGGGTGATGGCCCCCAAGGCGGACGCGGCGTGGCACCTGCACGAGCTGACGCAGTCCTCGGAGCTGTCCGCGTTCGTGCTGTTCTCGTCGGTCGCAGCGACGTTCGGCACGCCGGCCCAGGCGAACTACGCGGCGGCCAACGGGTTCGTCGACGCCCTTGCCGCGCATCGCCGCGCCCGGGGCCTGGCGGCTACGTCGATCGCGTGGGGGCTGTGGAGCCAGCAAGGCGGGATGGGCGGCGCCACCGACCGCGCCGAGCTCGCCCGGCTCGCCGGGCTGATCGGGTTGTCCGAGAGCGAGGGGCTGGAGCTGCTCGACGCGGCCTGGGACGCGTCCGACGCGGTCGTGCTGCCCGTCCGCCTCGACTGGGGCGCGTTGCGAGCACAGGCGCGCGACGGGCTGCTCGCGCCGCCGCTGCGGGGCCTGGTGCGAGCACCGGCCGGGCGGCGCGCAGCGGCGGCCGGCGGCTCGCTCGCGCGCCGGCTGGCCGGACTGCCGGAGGCCGAGCGCGACACCGTCCTGTTGGAGTTCGTCCAAGCCGAGGCGGCGGCCGTGCTCGGGACGTCGCCGGCGGCGGTCGATCCCGAGCGTGCGTTCAAGGAGCTCGGCTTCGACTCGCTCGCGGCCGTCGAGCTGCGCAACCGGCTCGCCGGCGCGACGGGCGTGCGGCTGGCGCCGACGCTTGTCTACGACCACCCGACCCCGGCCGCGGTCGTGCGCCTGCTGCGCGCGGAGGTCGAGGGGTCGGCGGCGGGCGGCAGGGGCGCGGCTCGTGCGAGCCGGCAGCTCGACGAGCCGATCGCGATCGTCGGGATGGCGTGTCGCTACCCGGGCGGTGTGGAGTCGCCCGAGGACCTGTGGGACCTGCTCGGCGCGCGCGGCGACGCGATCTCGGAGTTCCCCAGCGATCGCGGCTGGGACGTCGACCGCCTCTACGACCCCGATCCCGACGAGCCGGGCAGGACCTACACGCGCGAGGGCGGCTTCCTCCACGACGGCGCGCTGTTCGACGCCGGCTTCTTCGGCGTCACCCCGCGCGAGGCGATCGCGATGGACCCTCAGCAGCGGCTGCTGCTCGAGGTCGCCTGGGAGACGCTCGAGCGGGCGGGAATCGATCCGCAGTCGCTACGCGGCAGCGACGCCGGCGTCTTCGCCGGCGTCATGTACCAGGAGTACGGGTCCGACCTCTGGGCCGCTGGCGACGAGGGCGGGCTCGAGGCCTACGCCTCGACCGGCAGCGCCGGCAGCGTCGTCTCGGGCCGAGTCGCCTACCAGCTCGGCCTCGAGGGGCCGGCGGTCACGGTCGACACGGCTTGCTCGTCGTCGCTGGTCGCGCTGCACCTGGCGTGCCAGGCGCTGCGCGGAGGGGAGTGCTCGCTCGCGCTCGCGGGCGGGGTCACGCTGATGTCGACGCCGCGGGCGTTCGTGGAGTTCAGCCGCCAGCGCGGGCTCTCGCCCGACGGGCGCTGCAAGTCCTTCGCCGCCGCCGCCGACGGGGTCGGCTGGGCCGAGGGCGCCGGGCTCGTGCTCGTCGAGCGGCTCGCCGACGCACGCCGTCACGGGCACGAGGTGTTGGCGGTCGTGGCGGGCAGCGCGGTCAACCAGGACGGTGCGAGCAACGGCCTGACGGCTCCCAACGGCCCCTCGCAGGAGCGCGTGATCCGCCAGGCGCTCGCCAACGCGGGCGTCGCCCCGGGCGAGGTGGACGCGGTCGAGGCGCACGGCACCGGCACGACGCTCGGCGACCCGATCGAGGCGCAGGCGCTGCTGGCGACCTACGGGCAGGAGCGTCCCGGCGGGCCGTTGCGGGTCGGGTCGATCAAGTCGAACATCGGCCACACGCAGGCCGCGGCCGGCGTCGCCGGCATCATCAAGATGACGCTCGCGATGCGCCACGGCGCGCTGCCGGCGACGCTGCACGTCGACGAGCCGTCCCCGCACGTCGACTGGTCGTCCGGCGCGGTCGAGCTGCTGACCGACGCAGCCGAGTGGCCTCGCGGCGGGCGCCCGCGGCGGGCGGCGGTCTCGTCGTTCGGGATCAGCGGCACCAACGCCCACGTCGTGCTCGAGGAGCCGCCGACGCCGACCGACGTCTCGGCGCCCGACCCGCGCGAGCTGCCGGCGGTGCCGTGGATGCTCTCGGCCAGGACTCGGCCGGCGCTGCGCGAGCAGGCGGCGCGGCTCGCCGCCCACGTGGCGGCACGGCCCGAGGCGACCCCCGCGGGCGTCGGCCTCTCGCTCGCCACCGGACGCGCGGCGCTCGAGCAGCGCGCTGTGATCGCTGGAGCCGACCGCGACGCGCTGCTCGGAGGGCTCGCGGCGATGGCCGAGGACCGCTCGGCGCCAGGCCTGTGGCAGGGCACGGCGCCGCAAGGAGCAACGCGGCTCGCGTTCCTGTTCACCGGCCAGGGAGCCCAGCGCGTCGGCATGGGCGCCGAGCTGCTGACCGCCTTCCCGGCGTACGCCGACGCCTTCGACGCGGCCTGCGAGCAGTTCGATCGCCACCTCGAGCGGCCGCTGCGCGAGGTCGTCCTCGGCGACGACCCCGAGCCGCTCGACAGGACCGCCTTCACGCAGCCGGCGCTGTTCGCGGTCGAGGTGGCGCTCTACCGGCTGCTCGAGCGGTGGGGGGTGCGGCCCGACTACGTCGCGGGACACTCGATCGGGGAGCTGACCGCCGCGCACGTCGCCGGCGTCCTGTCGCTCGAGGACGCCTGCACGCTCGTCGCGGCGCGCGCACGGCTGATGCAGGATCTGCCGGCGGGCGGAGCGATGGTCTCGGTGCAGGCCTCCGAGCAGGAGCTGCTCGAGTCGATCGCCGGCCGCGAGGCGGAGGTCGCGATCGCCGCCGTCAACGGCCCGTCCGCCGCCGTGCTGTCGGGCGAGGAGGGAGTTGTCGACGAGCTGGCCGAGTCGTGGCGGGAGCGCGGGCGCAAGGTCAAGCGGCTCGCGGTCAGCCACGCGTTCCACTCGCCGCTGATGGAGCCGATGCTGGCCGACTACGGGCGCGTGGCCGAGGGGCTCGACCTGCGCGCTGCGCGGATCCCGGTCGTGTCCGCCCTGACCGGGGAGCTCCTCGCCGACGAGCGGCTTCGCAGCGCCGACCACTGGGTGCGCCACGTGCGTGAGCCCGTGCGCTTCGCCGACTGCATCCGCGGCCTGCGCGCGGCCGGCGTCAGCGGCTTCCTCGAGCTTGGCCCGGACGGCGTCCTGACCGCGATGGCGCAGGAGAGCCTGACCGACGCGGAACTCGAGGGCACGGCGCTCGCGCCGGCCATGCGCGGCGGCCGGCCGGAGGCCGAGACGGTCGTCGCGGCGGTGGCGGCGCTGGCCCCCGACCGCGTCGACTGGGCGGCGTTCTTCGCGGGCTCGGGCGCGCGGCGGGTCGATCTGCCGACCTACCCGTTCCAGCGCGAGCGCTACTGGATCGACGCTCCCGCCCGCGGCGGGAGCGGCGCGGCGACCGGCTTGACGGCGTCGAGCCACCCGTTCGTGGGCGCCGCGGTGCCGCTCGCCGGCGGCGAGGACTGGCGCTTCGTCGGCCACCTCTCGCTGCGGACCCAGCCATGGCTCGCCGAGCACGTCGTCCACGGCAACGTGCTGCTGCCGGGCACGGCATTCGTCGAGCTCGCGCTCCACGTCGGCGGGCAGGTCGGCTGCGAGCGGGTGCTCGAGCTGACGCTCGAGGCGCCGCTGGTCCTGTCCGAGGACGGCGGCACGTCGCTGCAGGCCTCGGTCGCCGCGCCGGACGACTCCGGCCGGCGGCGGCTGGAGATCTACTCGCGGCCGGACGCTGGCGACGACGCGTCGGCCGAGTGGATCCGACACGCCAGCGGCACGCTCGTCGACGACGGGCCGGAGCTGCCCGAGTCGCTCGGCGCCGCGTGGCCGCCCGACGGCGCCACCGCGCTCGACGTCGACGAGGTCTACGCGGGGATCGCGACGCATGACATCGATCACGGACCGGTCTTCCAGGGACTGGTCCGCGCCTGGCGCCGCGGCGACGAGCTGTTCGCCGAGGTCGAGCTGCCGGGCGACGAGCGCACGCAGGCCGGTCGCTACGGCATCCACCCCGCGCTCTTCGACGCCGCCCTCCACGTCATCGCGCCGGACGTGCTCGACGGGGCCTCCGAAGGCCGCGTGCGACTGCCGTTCGAGTGGGCTGACGTCGCCCTCCACGCTCCTGGCGCGTCGCGCCTCCACGTTCACGTCACGCCTGACGGCGGCGACGGCTTCGCGCTCTCGATCACCGACCCGGACGGTGCGCCGGTCATCAGCGGGTCGGTGGCGCCCGGCGAGCTCGCCGTCGACTCGCTCGTCGATCCGCGGCGGGGAAGCCGCTCGCTGCACCGGGTCGACTGGGTGCCCGCCGCCGACCGCGGTGCGGTGGGCGTGCCGGCCCTGGCCGTGCTCAGCGACCCGGAGGGCGAGGCCGTCGTCGCGCTGCGGGCGGCGGGAGTCGAGCCCGACGCGTACGCCGACCTGGCGGCGATCGAAGCGGCGATCGAGACCGGCGCGCCACATCCCGGCGTGGTGGCGGTCGAGTGCTCGGGCCCGCCGCCGGCGGACGTCGAGCTGGCCGACGCGGTCCGCGCGCTGACCGGCCGGGTGCTCGGCCTGATCCAGGAATGGCTGAGCAGCGAGCGCCTCTCAGGCGACGCGCGCCTGGCGTTCGTCACCAGGGGCGCGGTCTCGGCGACCGGGGGCGAGGATGTCGCCGATCTCGCGGGCGCGGCCGTCTGGGGGATGGTGCGCTCGGCGCAGACCGAGCACCCCGAGCGGTTCGCGCTCGTCGACCTCGACGCGACCGAGCCCGACTGGGGAGCGCTGGCTCGCGCGCTCGCGACCGGGGACGACCAGCTCGCCGTCCGCGACGGGCGCGTCGTCGAGCCCCGGCTCGTGCGGACCGAGGCTTCCGCGGCTGCCGCCGCGCCGACGATCGATCCCGCAGGCACCGTGGTGATGACCGGCGGCACCGGGGCGCTCGGCGCCGTCGTGGCACGCCATCTGGTCGCCGCGCACGGCGTCGGCTCGCTGCTGCTGCTGAGCCGCCGCGGGGCCGAGGCCGAGGGTGCGCGCGAGCTCGCGCGGGAGCTGACCGAGCTGGGGGCCGACGTCGAGCTGGCCGCCTGCGACGTCGCCGACCGCGACGCGCTCGCCGACGTGCTCGCCGCGATCCCGTCCGATCGTCCCCTGCGCGCGGTGGTACATGCGGCCGGGGTGCTGGACGACGGCGTCGTCGAGGCGCTGACACCGGAGCGGCTCGAGCGCGTACTCGAGCCGAAGGTCACGGCCGCGATCAACCTGCACGAGCTCACGCGCGGGCTCGAGCTGTCGGCGTTCGTGCTGTTCTCCTCGGCTGCGGGCCTGCTCGGCAGTCCCGGCCAGGCGAACTACGCGGCGGCGAATGCGTTCCTCGACGGCCTCGCCTGCCACCGCCGCGCGAACGGGCTGCCGGGGCTTTCGATCGCGTGGGGCGCCTGGGAGCGCGGTGGGATGGCGGCCGAGATCTCGGCCTCGGACGCGGCACGGCTCGAGCAGGCCGGTGTGCTGGCGCTGGCCGACGCCGAGGCGCTGGATCTGCTCGACGCCTCGCTGGCGGGCGACGCCGAGGTGGTCGCCGCGGTGCGGCTCGACGCCGCCGCGCTGCGTGCACGGGCGCGGGCCGGGGCGCTCTCGCCGCTGCTGCACGGCCTCGTCAGGGTGCCCCGGCGGCGCACGGCGAGCGACGGGGCGGCGCTTGCCCGGCGGCTCGCCGGACTGGCCGAGCCGGAGCGGCGCCAGGCCGTGCTCGAGCTGGTCGGCTCCGAGGTGGCAGCCGTGCTCGGGCGGGACGCCAACGGCGTGGCGCCCGACCAGGGCTTCAAGGAGCTCGGCTTCGACTCGCTGGCGGCGGTCGAGCTGCGCAACCGGCTCGGCGCGGCGACCGGGCGCCGGCTGCCGGCGACGCTGGTCTTCGACTACCCCAGGCCGGTGGCGCTCGCCGACTACCTGACCGCCGAGCTCGTCCCGGCTGGCGGGGCCGGTGCGGAGCTGGAGCCCGGCGACGCGGAGGTCCGGCGGGCTCTGCTCGAGATCCCGCTGGCGCGCCTGCGCGAGGCGGGGCTGATCGACGCGCTGCTCGAGCTGGGCGAGGGCGACCGCGAGCCGGCGCTGGCCGGGGTCCGCGCCGGCGACGAGAGCGAGAGCATCGACTCGATGGACGTGGCGAGCCTGGTCGAGCGCTCGCTCGAGGGCCGCGCGGCCGATCTCGACGACGACGACGAGGAGCACGCATGAGCGAGACGTCCCAGGAGCAGGTCGTCGAGGCGCTGCGCGCGTCGCTCAAGGAGGCCGAGAAGCTGCGCGGGCAGAACCGCCGCCTGCGCGCGGCGGCGCGCGAGTCGATCGCGATCGTCGGCATCGGCTGCCGCTATCCCGGCGGCGTGCGCTCGCCCGACGATCTCTGGGAGCTCGTCATGGCGCGCACCGACGCGATCTCGGGCTTCCCGACCGACCGCGGCTGGGACCTCGAGCGCCTCTACGACCCGGACCCCGACAACCCCCGCACGAGCTATGCGCGTGAGGGAGGGTTCCTCCACGACGCGGCCGACTTCGACGCCGGCTTCTTCGGGATCCCCCCGCGCGAGGCGCTGGGCATGGATCCGCAGCAGCGGCTGATGCTGGAGGTCGCCTGGGAGGCCTTCGAGCACGCGGGGATCGACCCCGAGTCGGTGCACGGCAGCCGAACGGCCGTCTACGCCGGCGTGATGTACCAGGACTACGCCGGTCACGGCGTGGGGTCGGCCCCGCCCGAGCTGGAGGGCTACATGGTCACGGGGGTGGCGTCGAGCGTCGTCTCGGGGCGCGTGGCGTACGCGCTCGGCCTCGAGGGGTCGGCCGTAACGGTCGACACGGCGTGCTCCTCGTCGCTGGTGACGCTGCACCTCGCCTGCCAGGCGCTCCAGCAGGGCGAGTGCGACATGGCGCTCGCCGGCGGCGTCTCGGTCATGTCCTCGCCGGAGGCGTTCGTCGAGTTCAGCCGCCAGCGCGGCCTCTCGCCGGACGGGCGCTGCAAGGCGTACGCGGCGTCCGCCGACGGGGTCGGCTGGGCCGAGGGCGCCGGCCTGCTGCTCGTCGAGCGGCTCTCCGACGCGCGCCGGCTCGGCCACGACGTGCTTGCGGTCGTGCGCGGCAGCGCCACCAACCAGGACGGCGCGAGCCACGGCCTGACGGCTCCCAACGGCCCGTCGCAGGAGCGCGTCATCCGGCGCGCGCTCGAGCGCGCCGGGCTGTCGGCGGGCGACGTGGACGTCGTCGAGGGCCACGGCACCGGTACCTCGCTCGGGGATCCGATCGAGGCTCAGGCGCTGCTGGCGACCTACGGCCAGGAGCGCTCGAGCGGTCCGCTGCGGCTGGGGTCTATCAAGTCGAACATCGGCCACACCCAGGCGGCGGCCGGCGTGGCGGGGGTGATCAAGATGGTGCAGGCGATGCGCCACGGCGCGCTGCCTGCGACGTTGCACGTCGACGAGCCCTCGTCGCACGTCGACTGGTCGGCCGGCGCGGTGGAGCTGCTGACGGAGGAGGCGCAGTGGCCGGCCGGAGAGCGCCCGCGCCGCGCGGCAGTGTCGTCGTTCGGGATCAGCGGGACCAACGCCCACGTCGTGCTGGAGGAGGCGCCGGCGTCCCCAGACGCGCCGGACGAGCAGGTCGCCGACGGCCCGGAGGGCCCGGCGGTCATCCCCTGGCTGCTCTCGGCACGCGATCCGCTCGCGCTCGCGGCGCAGGCCGAGCGGCTGGCGGCGCACGTCGAGGCACGGCCGGAGCTGGCCCCGGCAGACGTCGGGCTCTCGCTCGCCTCCGGGCGGGCGCGACTCCGGCATCGCGCCGTCGTGTCGGGTCGCGACCGCGAGGCGCTGCTGGCCGGGCTGGGCCGCCTGGCGCGTGGCGAGGCGACGGCCGGCGTCGTCGAAAGAGTCGCCTCCGGTGGCCGGCTGGCGTTGCTGTTCACCGGTCAGGGCGCCCAGCGGGCCGGGATGGGCCGCGAGCTGTACGAGGCCTTCCCGGCCTTCAGAGATGCCTTCGACGCGGTCTGTCGCGAGGCCGATCCGCTGCTCGGGCGCTCGCTCGCGGAGCTGGTGTTCGCCGAGCAGGGCTCGGACGAGGCGGAGCTGCTCGACCGCACGCAGTTCACGCAACCGGCGCTGCTGGCCGTCGAGGTCGCCGTGCTCGCGCTCCTCGGCGAGCTCGGCGTGCGCGGGGACGTCCTGCTCGGTCACTCGGTCGGGGAGATCGCCGCCGCGCACGTGGCGGGCGTCATGTCGCTCGCCGACGCCGTCACGCTCGTGGTCGCGCGCGGCCGGGCGATGGGCGAGCTGCCCGAGGGCGGCGCGATGGTCGCGCTGGAGGCGTCCGAGGAGGAGGTCGCGACTTCGCTGCACGAGCTCGCGGACCGGGTCTCGATCGCCGGCGTCAACGGGCCGCGGTCGACGGTGATCTCCGGCGACGAGGACGCGGTGCTCGAGGTCGAGGCGGCGTGGCAGGGCCAGGGACGCAAGACGTCGCGGTTGAACGTCAGTCACGCGTTCCACTCGCAGCGCATGGACCCGATGCTCGACGAGCTCGAGTCGGTCGCCGGAGCGCTCGAGCTCAGCGCTCCGCGGATCCCGGTCGTGTCGAACCTGACCGGCGAGCTGCTGACCGACGAGCAGGCCACCTCGCCGCGCTACTGGGCCCGTCACGCCCGCGAGGCGGTCCGCTTCGCCGACTGTGTCGCCACCCTCCGCGAGCACGGAGCGACGCGCTATCTCGAGGTCGGTCCCGACGGGGTGCTTGTGGCGATCGCCCAGGCGGTCCTCGAAGACGCCGACGCCCGCGACGGGACGGGCGTCGTGCTCGCATCCGCCCTGCGCGACGACCGCCCCGAGCCGGAGACCTTCACGGCCGCGCTCGCCGAGCTGCACGTCGACGGAGCCCACGTCGACTGGCCGAGGCTCTTCCTCGGCACCCGGGCCACCCGCGTCGAGCTGCCGACCTACGCGTTCCAGCGCCAGCGCTTCTGGCTGGCAGCGGCGGGGACCTCCGGCGACGCCACATCGATCGGCCTCTCGCCGGCGGACCACCCGCTGCTGGGCGCGACCGCGTCGATGGCCGGGGAGGACCAGCTGCTGCTGACCGGGCGGCTCTCGCTCCAGAGCCGGCCCTGGCTCGCCGAACACACGGTGCTCGGCACGGCCCTGCTGCCCGCTGCGGCGGTCGTCGAGCTGGCCCTGCACGCCGGACGGCAGGCCGGCTGCGAGGCGCTCGAGGAGCTGACGCTCGAGGCGCCGCTCGTGCTTCCCGAGCAGGGCGACGTTCAGGTCCAGATCAGGGTCGGCGAGCTCGACGGACACGGCCGCCGGCCGCTGGCCGTCCACTCGCGGCCCGCGCGCTCGGTCGAGGACGAGCTGCCGGACGAGCACGAGTGGACGGCGAACGCGAGCGGCCTGCTCGCCGCCGAGGCGACCTCGGATCCGGCTGCGGACCTCAGGTCCTGGCCCCCGGAGGGCGCCGAGCCGGTCCCCGTCACCGACCTCTACGACCGCCTCGCCGCGGCGGGGCTCGGCTACGGGCCAGCGTTCCAGGGACTGCGCGCGGCCTGGCGACGCGGAGACGAGCTGTTCGCCGAGGTGGCGATCGGCGAGGACGCGGCCGGCGAGCGCTTCGCCCTGCATCCCGCGTTGCTCGACGCCGCGCTGCACACGGCGCTGGTCGACTTCGACGGCTCCGCGGAGTTGGCGCTGCCCTTCGCCTGGAGCGACGTGCGCCTGCACGACCGGGGTGGGCTGTCGGCGCTGCGGGTGCGGGTCGCTCCCGTGGACGGCGGCTTGACCGTCACGGGCACGGACGAGCACGGCACCGTGGCCTTCACGGCCGGGCGGCTGCTCGTGCGGCCGGTCGACGCGGGCGCGCTGCGGACGGTCGGGGGCGCGGGGCGCTCGCTGTTCGACCTCGGTTGGGAGGAGCTGCCCGCCGCGGACGCGGACGCGACGGCGATCGGGCGTGTCGCCGTTCTGGGCGACGTCGAGGCGCCGGGCGTGGACGGCGAGCGCTACGTCGACCTCGCGGCGCTGGTCGCTGCGATCGAGGCTGGGGCTCAGGCGCCGGAGACGGTCGTGGCGGACGGATCGCCGCAGGTGCTGGCGGACGACGCCAGCGATCACCTGGACGAGGTGGCCAGCGCTGCGGTCGAGGCCGCTCTCGCCCTCCTGCAGGGCTGGCTGTCGGAACCCCGGCTCGCCGACTCGCGACTGGTCGTGGTCACGCGTGGCGCTGCCCTGGCCGGGACCGGCGACGAGGAAGCGATCGATCCTGCGGCCGCGGCGGTCTCAGGGCTGGTCCGCGCGGCCGAGGCCGAGCATCCCGGGCGGTTCGCGCTCCTGGACGTGGACGGCGCCGACGCCGCGGGCGGGGCGTTCGCGCGGGCGCTGTCCCTGCCCCTCGAGCCCGAGCTGGCGTTGCGCGCGGGCTCCGTCCTGGCTCCGCGGCTGCGGCGCGCCGGCGCGGAGGCTGACGTCCCGTCCTTCGATCCCGAGGGGACGGTGCTGATCACCGGCGGTACGGGGGGCCTCGGCGCCCTGGTCGCCCGGCGGCTCGTCGTCGAGCACGGCGCCCGCGCGCTGATGCTGGCCGGCCGTCGCGGCGGCGAGGCCGAGGGCGCGGTCGAGCTGGCCGCCGAGCTCGAGCAGCTCGGCTGCGAGGTGCGGCTGGAGGCCTGCGACGTATCCGATCGAGCGCAGCACGAGCGGCTGATCGGCTCGATCCCGGCGGAGCGGCCGCTGACCGCCGTGATCCACGCGGCGGGCGTGCTCGACGACGGGCTGCTGGAGTCGCTGACCCCAGAGCGGGTGCGCCAGGTGATGGCGCCGAAGGCCGACGCGGCCTGGCACCTGCACGAGCTGACGGCGGACCTGGGCCTCGCTCGGTTCGTGCTGTTCTCGTCGGTCGCGGGCGTCTTCGGCGCGGCCGGGCAGGCGAGCTACGCGGCGGCGAACGCGTTCCTCGACGCGCTCGCGCGGCACCGGCGCCAAGCGGGCCTCGCCGCGACGTCGATCGGCTGGGGGCTCTGGGAGACCTCGGGGATGGCCGGGGAGCTCGCCGCGGCCGACGTCGCGCGCGCCCGGCGGGCCGGCCTCGCGCCGATCCCCGCGGCGCTCGGGCTCGAGCTGTTCGACGCCGCCTGGGACCGCTCCGACGCGTTCCTCGTCGCGACGCCGCTCGACCGCGCCGCGCTCGCCGCGCGGGGACGCGCCGGCGAGCTGCCGCCGATCCTCGCGGGCCTCGTGCATGCCGCCCGCGGCGCGGGGGCGGCGGGCTCGCTTCCCCGGCGCTTGGCCGGCGTGCCCGAGGACGCCTGGGACGACGTGCTCGCCGAGCTGGTGCGCGAGCAGGTCGCCGTGGTGCTCGGGCACGAGTCGGGCGCCGGCCTCGACCTGGAGCGGTCGTTCAAGGACCTCGGCTTCGACTCGCTGGCGTCGGTCGAGCTGCGCAACCGGCTGAGCCGGGCGAGTGGGCTGCGGTTGCCGTCGACGCTGGTCTTCGACTACCCGACACCGCTCGCGGTCGCCGGCCTGCTGCGCGAGCGGATGCAGGGCAGCGGCCGGTCGACGGCGGTGGCGCGGCGCTCGTCGGCTCAGACCGACGAGCCGATCGCGATCGTCGGGATGAGCTGTCGCTATCCCGGCGGGGTGAGCTCGCCGGACGACTTGTGGGAGCTCGTGGTCTCCGGCATCGACGCGATCTCGGGATTCCCGACCGATCGCGGCTGGGACCTCGAGCGCCTCTACGACCCCGATCCGGATGCCTCGGACGCGAGCTACGTGCGCGAGGGCGGCTTCGTCCACGAAGCGGGCGACTTCGATGCCGCGTTCTTCGGCATCGGCCCGCGCGAGGCGCTGGCGATGGACCCCCAGCAGCGGCTGCTGCTCGAGTGCGCCTGGGAGGCCTTCGAGGCCGCGGGGATCGACCCCGGGTCCCTGCGCGGGAGCTCGACCGGCGCGTTCGTCGGCCTGATGTACCACGACTACGGGTCTGGCGTGGCGGGCGCGGCGCTGCGCGAGATCGAGGGCTACCTCGCCACCGGCGGGTCGGGCAGCGTGGCGTCCGGCCGGCTCGCCTACGTGCTCGGGCTCGAGGGGCCGGCGGTGACGATCGACACCGCCTGCTCGTCGTCGCTGGTGGCGTTGCACCAGGCCTGCCAGGCGCTGCGCGGCGGCGAGTGCGACATGGCGCTCGCGGGCGGGGCGTCGGTGCTCGCGACTCCGATGGCGTTCAAGGAGTTCAGTCGCCAGCGCGGCCTGTCGCCGGACGGCCGCTGCAAGTCGTTCGGAGAGTCGGCCGACGGCGTCGGCTGGGCCGAGGGCGCCGGCCTGGTGGTCGTCGAGCGCCTCTCCGACGCGCGCCGCAACGGGCACGACGTGCTGGCGGTGGTCGCCGGCAGCGTGGTCAACCAGGACGGCGCGAGCAACGGCCTCACCGCGCCCAACGGACCGTCGCAGGAGCGCGTGATCGCCCAGGCGCTCGCCAACGCCGGGCTGTCGGCGGCCGACGTCGACGCGGTCGAGGCACACGGAACCGGCACTTCGCTCGGCGATCCGATCGAGGCGCAGGCCTTGTTGGCGACCTACGGGCAGCAGCGCTCGGACGGCCCGTTGCGGCTCGGCTCGATCAAGTCGAACCTCGGCCACACGCAGGCGGCGGCGGGGGTCGCCGGCGTGATCAAGATGGTGCAGGCGATGCGTCACGGCGTGCTGCCGCCGACGTTGCACGCCGGCGAGGCCACGCCGCACGTCGACTGGACGGCCGGCGCGGTCGAGCTGCTGACCGAGGAGGTCGAGTGGCCCGGCGGGGACCGCCCGCGCCGCGCCGGGGTTTCGTCGTTCGGGATCAGCGGGACCAACGCGCACGTCCTGCTCGAGGAGGCGCCACGCACCGCCGCTCCGCCGGCGACGTCCGAGGGCGGGATCGCCACGGTGGCGTGGACGCTCTCCGGGCGCACCGCCGCCGCGATGCGCGACCAGGCTGGACGGCTTGCCGCGTTCGTGGAGGCTCGGCCGGAGCTGGAGCCCGCCGACGTCGGCTTGTCGTTGGCGGTCGGGCGGTCGCGGTTCGAGCATCGCGGCGTGGTGGTCGGCGACGGGCGCGGGGAGCTGTTGGCCGGATTGGACGCGTTGGCGCGCGCGGAGCCCGCCGAGGGTGTCGTCGAGGGGACGGTGTCGAGTGCGGGGGCCGGTGGCGGGGTTGCGTTCGTGTTCCCGGGTCAGGGGGCGCAGTGGGCTGGGATGGCGTTGGGGCTGTCCGAGGCCTCGCCGGTCTTCGCGCAGCGGCTCGCGGAGGCCGCGGCGGCGGTCGAGCGGCTGGTCGACTGGCGGGTCGTGGACGTGTTGGGCGGCGTCGAGGGGGCGCCGTCGCTGGAGCGTCTCGACGTGGTGCAGCCGGTGTCGTTCGTGGTGTCGGTCGCGTTGGCCGGGTTGTGGCGCTCGCATGGGGTCGAGCCGTCGGTCGTGGTCGGCCATTCGCAGGGTGAGATCGCCGCGGCCTGCGTGGCCGGGGGGTTGTCGATGGACGACGCGGCGCGGGTCGCGGTGCTGCGCAGCCAGGCGTTGATGGAGATCGCTGGCAAGGGCGGGATGGTGTCCGTGTCGGGGTCGGCGGCGGAGGTCGCAGGCCGCATCGACGCCTCGGACGATCTGTCGGTCGCGGCGGTCAACGGTCCGCGGTCGGTCGTCGTCTCGGGTGGCGTCGAGGCGTTGGACGAGCTGTTGGCCGGGTGCGAGGCCGATGGGGTGTGGGCGCGGCGGATCCCGGTCGACTACGCCTCGCACTCGCTCCACGTGGAGGCTATCCGCGACCGGCTGCTCGACGAGCTCGCCCCGATCGAGCCCCGGTCGAGCGGTGTGGCGTTCATGTCGGGGCTCGAGGGCGAGCTGGTCGACACCGCGAAGCTGGACGCGGAGGACTGGTATCGCAACCTGCGCGAGACGGTCCGCTTCGAGGACGCGACCCGCGCGTTGCTGGCCGACGGAGTGCGGGCGTTCGTCGAGGTGAGCCCTCACCCCGTGCTGACGATGGCGGTCGAGGAGACGGTCGAGGCCAGCGACGCCGATCCCGGCGACACGCTCGTAACCGGCACGCTGCGGCGCGACGACGGCGGCCAGGACCGCTTCCTCACCTCGCTCGCCGAGGCTCACGCGCACGGCATCGACGTCGACTGGGCGCAGCTCTTCGAAGGCAGCGGCGCCCGTCGCATCGGACTGCCGACCTATCCCTTCCAGCGCCAGCGGTACTGGCTGGTCTCAGGCGGCGGGCCGGGCGACTTGGCGTCCGTCGGCTTGTCCTCGGCGGAGCACCCGATGCTCGGCGCGATGGTCGGGCGCGGAGAGGGCGACCGCACGTTGTTCACGGGCCGCGTATCGGCGAGCGCTCAGAGATGGCTGGAGGATCACGCGCTGTCGGGCTCGGTCCTCCTGCCCGGCGCGGCACTGGTCGAGCTCGTCGCGTTCGCCGGGCGAGAGGTCGGTTGCGAGGCGATCGAGGAGCTGTCGATCGAGGCCCCGCTGGTCCTGCCAGAGGACGGCGCCGCCCAGGTCCAGGTCGCGGTCGGCGAGCCTGACGAGACCGGGCGGCGCGAGGTCGAGCTGTTCGCGCGGGCCGAGGGCGACCGCGACGGCGAATGGGCTCGCCACGCCAGCGGGACCGTGTCGGACGAGGAGCCGGCGGTCGACCTGGCGGTCGTGGAGGAGCTCGGCGGGGAGTGGCCGCCGCTGGATGCCGAGCCGGTCGACGTCGAGTCGCTCTACGACGACGTGGCGGCGATCGGGCTCGAGTACGGGCCTGCGTTCCAGGGGCTGCGCGCGGCCTGGCGGCGCGGCGACGAGATCTTCGCCGAGGTCGAGCTCGCCGACGAGCAGGCGGGCGAGGCCGGCGACGTCGGCGGCTACGGCATCCATCCGGCGTTGCTGGACGGGGCGCTGCACGGCGCGTTCCTGCTCGAGGGCGGCGACGGCCTGCGCCTGCCGTTCGCCTGGTCGGGCGTGCGGTTCGGCGCGCGCGGCGCGTCGGCCCTGCGGGTGCGGCTGCTGCCCGACGGCGAGCGTCTGGGGATCGTCGGCGTCGACGGCTCGGGCGAGCTGGTCGTGGCCGTGGAGGGACTCGCGACGCGTACCTTCGACGCCGCTCAGCTGCGCGCGGCCGGCGGCGGCGCGAAGTGGGATTCGCTGTTCGCGGTCGAGTGGGTCGAGGCTGCGGCCGCCGAGGGGCGGGTCGGCTCGGTGGCCGTGCTGGGCGATCTGGAGCTGCCGGGACTGGAGGCGGACCGCTATCGCGACCTCCAGGCGCTGCTCGACGCACTAGCCGAGGGTGCCCAGGCCCCAGCGCTGGTGCTCGCCGACGGCGGCGATCGGCGCGGCGAGGGCTCGGAGCTCGGCGTCGCAGCCGCCGCCCACTCCTGTGCGCACCGGACGCTCGAGCTCGTCCAGGGCTGGGTCGCCGCCGAGCGGGTGGTCGACGCGCAGCTCGTGCTGGTGACCGAGCGGGCGATCGCCGTCGCCGACGCCGAGGCCGTCGACCTTCCCGCTGCGACCGGATGGGGTCTGGTCCGCTCGGCCCAGCTCGAGCACCCCGGCCGGCTCGCGCTGGTCGACGTCGACGGGTCGGAGGCCTCCTGGGAGGCGCTCGTCGCCACGTCGGCGACCGGTGAGCCGCAGGTCGCGCTGCGCGAGGGGGTCGCGCTCTTGCCGCGCCTGGTCGCTGTCGACCGCGACCAGGAGCCCGGCGAGGAGTCGTTCGTCTCCGAGGGGACGGTGCTCGTCACGGGTGGGACCGGTGGCCTCGGCGCCCTGCTGGCGCGCCACCTGGCGGGCGAGCGCGGCGTGTCGAGCCTGCTGCTGGTCAGCCGTCGCGGCGCGGGGGCCGAGGGCGTGGCGGAGCTGGTCTCCGAGCTCGAGGGGCTTGGCTGCGAGGTGCGCGTCGAGGCGTGCGACGTCGCGGACCGCGGTCAGCTCGAGGCGCTGATCGGATCGGTCGCCCCGGACCGTCCGCTGCGTGGCGTGGTCCATGCGGCGGGGGTGCTCGACGACGGCGTCGTCGAGCAGCTGACCGCGGAGCGACTCGACGCGGTGATGGCGCCGAAGGTCGACGCGGCCTGGAACCTCCACGATGTGACCGCCGACCTCGAGCTGGAGCGCTTCGAGCTGTTCTCCTCGCTGACGGGCGTCCTCGGCGCCCCGGGGCAGGCGAACTACGCGGCGGCGAACGCGTTCCTGGACGCGCTCGCGTCGTTGCGGCGCGCGCGCGGGTTGGTCGCGACGTCGCTGGCCTGGGGGCTGTGGGAGCAGTCGTCGGAGATGTCCCGTGACGTCGGCGAGACCGACCGGGCGAGGCAGATCGGTCCGCCGCTGTCCGACGCCCAGGGGCTAGAGCTGTTTGACGTCGCCTGCGCGCTCGACGAGGCGGTGCTCGTCCCGGTCGCACTCGACCTGGCGGCGCTGCGACCGCTCGCGCGGGTGGGCGTGCTGCCGTCGATGCTGCACGGGCTCGTGCGCGTCCCGGCGCGCAGGGGCGGCGGCGCGGGCGGCTCGCTGGCGCGGCGGCTCGCCGGGGTGCCCGAGGACGAGTGGGACGCCGCGCTGGTCGAGCTGGTGCGCCAGCAGGTCGCCGGGGTCCTCGGCCACGGGTCGGCGAGCGACGTCGATCCGGGCCTCGCGTTCAAGGACCTCGGCTTCGACTCACTCGCCTCGGTCGAGCTGCGCAACCAGCTCAGCCGCGTTAGCGGGCTGCGGCTTCCGTCGACGCTCGTCTTCGACTACCCGACCCCGACCGCGGTCGCAGGCCTGCTGGGCGAGCGGGTCGAGGGCACGGTTCCGGCCGCCGCGGCCGTGAGGCGGTCGTCTGCCCAAACCGACGAGCCGATCGCGATCGTCGGGATGAGCTGTCGGCTCCCGGGTGGGGTTCGCTCGCCCGAGGAGCTGTGGCGGCTGCTCGACGCCGGCGTCGACGCGATCTCCGAGTTCCCGCACGACCGTGGCTGGGACGTAGACGGCCTCTTCGATCCCGATGGCGAGCGACCGGGGTCGAGCTATGCACGCGAGGGCGGCTTCATCGACGATCCGGGCGGCTTCGACGCGGCCTTCTTCGGGATCGGCCCGCGCGAGGCGCTGGCCACGGATCCCCAGCAGCGGCTGCTGCTCGAGGGCGCCTGGGAGGCCTTCGAGGACGCCGGGATCGACCCGGCCTCGCTCGCGGGCAGCCGCACCGGGGCCTTCGTCGGCCTGATGTACCACGACTACGGCACCGGGGTCTCGGGCTCGGCGCTGCACGAGCTCCAGGGCTATCTCGGCACGGGGGCGTCGGCGAGCGTCGCCTCCGGTCGCCTCGCGTACAGCTTCGGGCTCGAGGGACCGGCGGTGACGATCGACACGGCCTGCTCGTCGTCGCTGGTCGCGTTGCACCAGGCCTGCCAGGCGATCCGTAACGGCGAGTGCGACATGGCGCTGGCGGGTGGCGCGACGGTGCTCGCGACGCCCGGAGCGTTCATCGAGTTCAGCCGCCAGCGCGGGCTGTCGCCCGACGGGCGCAGCAAGGCGTTCGCGGGCGCGGCCGACGGCGTCGGGCTGTCGGAGGGCTGCGGCCTGGTCGTCGTCGAGCGTCTCTCCGATGCGCGGCGCAACGGTCACGAGGTGCTCGCGGTCGTGCGCGGCAGCGCGGTCAACCAGGACGGCGCGAGCAACGGCCTGACGGCGCCGAACGGACCGTCGCAGGAGCGCGTGATCGGCCAGGCGCTCGCC
>Ga0190275_10000240_pt1 | contig 56772 bp, 102 predicted proteins | sample Popmic550T_FD_133745 | JGI IMG/M metagenome (GOLD analysis project Ga0190275, IMG submission 133745) | Populus adjacent soil microbial communities from riparian zone of Yellowstone River, Montana, USA - 550 T | ecosystem: Environmental > Terrestrial > Soil > Riparian zone > Trees stand...
CTGCGTCGACGCCGGCAGCGCGCGCACCGTGTTCGTCAGCTCGGTAGTGGATGCGCTGGCGTCCCGGAGCACCCCGAACACGTGCAAGGTGTGGGACTCGCCCAGGTCGAACCGGAGTTTGCACTTGCAGACGACGATGACGTCATCTTCCGTTCCGGGTTCGGTGTAGGCGCTGGTGATCTTGTGGTCGAGCATCAGGCGCTCGACGTCGATGCGTGGTGTGGGCGACGGGACGAACAGGGGTGCGTCTGTCATGGGGTGCCTTCCTGGGGGTGATCGAACGTCCAATGCGGCCGGATGCCTGGTTCGGCGCTGCCGATGAGCTGGATGATGTCGCCCGGTCGTCGGTCGGGGCGCGCCTCGTGCTCCGGGCACGGCTGCCAGGGGATGGCCTTGACGCCGTCGACCAGGTGCCGGAGCAGCATGTACCCGTACCCGGGGGGTGGCACCGCGCAGCCGTCGTCGGTGGTCTTCACCGGTACCCACAGCTCGACGCTGCTGTTGCGTGGGACGACGTCGGCGGCTGCCTTGTCTCCGATGCTTAGGTCGACGGCGTAGTGCGCGAGCCACTGGAATGGGTCGCCTAGCCCGTCGATCCGTGTCTCGAACACGGCGTCCGCTTTCAAGCGCACGGGCACCGCGGTGTCGGTGCGGACCACGGCGAGCCTGACGCACCCGCAGTCGGTCACCTCGTTGATGCGCAGGTGGCATTCGGCGTCGATGTTCATGGGCTGTCCTCCGGGTCTATGAGACAGGAGATCTGCACTGCGGTGTGGCCTGGTAGTCGGTCGATGTGCACACCGTCGATGTCGTCGCCGGCGACGTTGAACGTGGCGACCCATTCGTGGGTCCCCTTCGCGTTCTGCCCGATGTAGGACACCTCGGCGGCATCGATGAGCTGGCCATTGACCCTGACGCGGACACCTTCGGGGCGTGGTGGCCCTCCGTTGAGCATGGCGCGGGCGAGGCGTGCTAGCGCTTCGTCGGGGCTCATGATGGTCTGGCCCATTGGTCGCGGTACGGGGTGACTCCGGTCTCTGCCTCGAACGTGCCGAAGTAGTGGCGGCTGGAGTGCGCGGGCTGGTAGGCGTCCTGGCACCGGTGGCCTGCCTTCGGCTCGAACGTCCGGGTGCCGTCTGCTACTCGCGTGAGCTGGTGATAGGCCATGTCGTCACCGCCCAGGATGAGCGACCTACCGGTGCGCCATGCTTCGACTCGGCAGTGCGGGGGGAGCCACGCCGTCAGGTCCTTCACGGTGTTCTGTCCGACTAGGCAGGCGTCGATCTTGATGTTCAGGAACCCGTCGAAGTGCTCGCCGTCGGGGGTGTCGTGGGTGCCGGCGTGCATGAACGCGATGGCCCGTAGCGTCTGGTAGTCGGTCGTCTCCGGGGTGGGGGGCACGCAGCCGCACGGGCGGGTCGTGGTGACCCGTACGAGCGCGGGCGCGTCGATCATGACGAACGTGCTCATGACGGGGTGCTCCGTAGTCCCTGGGCGAAGCCGTCGAGCAGCGCGACGACTTCCTCTCTGGTGAACAGCTTGTCGGCGGGGAGCACCGCGGCGGTCTGCCGTGCCAGGGCCTCGATGTGCGCTGCGGCGCCTTCCCGCATGGCGCGCTTGATGGCACGGTCCTTCGTGGTGGCGAAGTCGATGGGGCCGTCGAAGATGCTCACGGGACCACGACCATGTCGATGTCGTCGGGGCTGAGGTAGAGCGCCGGCGCGTGCATGTCGTGCACGTCCCTGCCGACGCGGACCCACAGCCGATAGCCGTGGTCATGGTCGAGCGTCGCGACAACGCCTGTCTCTCCCTCGAACGTGTCGCCGTTCGTTCCGATGGTGACGATGTGCCCGCGCTGGAACCCGCCGATGTGCGGGCCGTTCGCGTTGCAGCGCCGCTGCGCGTCCGCGAGCTTGTTGGCCACCAGGCGCTGCACGGTCTCTGTCAGCGTCTCGCCGTTCTGGTCGGCTACGTGCTCGCCTAGTTGCTCCGCAAGCCAGTGCGAGAGGTTCGTTGCTTCGTCGTGGACCTGTTGCAGGTGCTGCTCTGTCCGCTCGCTAGGGGGGGCGGAACACGGTGCGGCTGATGGCAGCGGGTCGGGGTGCAGCGGTACGGGCAGCTCGCTGGGGTCGACTCCCTGCACGATGAGGTCTTCACGGACGGACGCGAGGCGCCGGCCTTCCTCCGCGAGCGCCTGGCGGTCCGTCTCCGTGTCGTGCTTGGCGAAGATGTGCCAGACCAGGCCGGCCGCTGACTCGATGTGGTCGACAGATCCGCGGGTCGGCCCGGAGAGGATGTGGAAGGTCGGCACGACGGCGGTACCGATGTGATAGACGTCGTCAGGCAGCGGGTGGCCGGTGCCGACGACGGTGACAGCCCTGGTCGCGTGACCGGCCCATGGGCCGGCGTCCGGTCCCTCTTCGAGCGTCCACACCTCGACGAGATCCCCGGGCTTGCGCTTGTACTCGCGAGCTGCGACGTGCACGACGGCGCCGGCGCCGACCTTGTGCCAGGCGTCGTCGACGGGGACTTCCCACCGTAGGACTCGATGCATGGGGTGTTTCTCCTGTTCGTGATTCGGGATTCCGGAATCCGGAAGGCTTACTGACCAGTAGTTGATATGGGGGTACAGCGAGCGCACGGCGTCAGGCGATGCCGTTCGGTCGGTACGGGTTGGCGTGCATGGGGTTCAGCGTGATCGCGGTCATGCCGACACCGTCACCCTTAGCGGCTCCCTCTTCCCAGGATTGCGCCAGAGCCTCGCCCATCTCACGTCGCGCCTCCGTGGCGTCGCCGTGAACTAGAGCGTTGTGGATGCGCGCCAGCACCGCTTCCACGTCGATCACGATGGGTCTCCGATGGGGTGGTCGGTGGTGGCACGCCGGCGCTTGATCTTGCCCAGCGTGCGGACGGCGTCGGAGGTGGGGTGCTCGACGTCGCGCATGCCGTGTTCAGCGGCCTCGCGGCCGGTCGTGAACAGCTCGACGTCGGTGGTGTAGTTGTGGATCTCGTCGCCGTCGTCGGGGCTGATGTCGCCTCCGGAGATCGCGAGGCGGAGCGCGAGACTGTGGGTCATGTCGTGGCAGCCGGCCCAACCGGCGCACGCGCGTCCGTTCACCTGGTGGCACAGGAAAACGGCGGTCGGTTGAGACCAGGTGGTCTCGTCGTAGTGCGCGAGCTTGGCGTATTCGTCGGGGTGCCAGACACCGGACGGCACGTCGCGACGGTAGGGGCACGACGCGCACGGGCGGGGCGCCGGCGGCAGGATCCGGCTCACGTGTTCGGGCTCTCGCTGGTGCCGTTCAGGCGCGCTATCTCCTGACCGATGCGCTCTGCAATGCCGGTCTCGCCCTGCATGGCCATGCGCTGCGCCCAGAGCAGGGCTCGCGCCTGAATCTCTGGCATGACCGCCGCGACGATGTGCAGAGCCGCCGTGTTCGGCTCGCCCAGTACCCGTCCGGGGAGCTGGCTTACCGCCGTCTCGATCTTCGTGACCAGTTCGGCGGGCAGGTCTTCCGGTCGCATCGTGGTGTGGGTCATGTTGGTTGCTCTCCCAGTAGTCGGGCCACGATCTCGGTGGCGATGGTGTGTGTGTCGATCTCGTCGTCTCGTGCGTTCCAGGTCCCGGGGCGGACCTGTTCGTACGTGCCGGGTGCGTAGCCCATCAGCGACTCATCGATGATGGTGGCGATGGCGTCGACGGCGAGCGCCGCGGTGAACTGGGCGTGCACCGCGGCGCCCATGTCGCGGTAGATCTGTTGGCCGGTGGGGCTCATGTCCTCCCACCGGTTCAGGTCGTGGACGTCCGCGATGGTCTTCGTGATCGCGTCGACGTCGAGTGGCGCGGTCACGTCCGCGACCACCAGAACCGGGCGAGCACGGACGCGATGGCGGACGGGCATGGCCCCATCAGCTCGCGCAGCTCGTCGGCGTTCCAGTGGCGTACGTGCCGCTCGTAAGGGTTGCCGAACGTCGCCCCCTGTTCCTTGTGCAGGACGGGCACGGACAACAGCAGGTGCCCGGCGTTGGCCTTGATGTTCGCGATGACTTGCCGGCCGTCTTCCTCGGGCATGTGTTCGAGGACGTCGCCCATGATGACGGTGTAGTCACCGCGCGGGAACTGGAACTCGCGGATGTCTCCGATGGTGATCGCGTCGTACTTCGTGAGCAGGTTGAACCGGTCGACGTACGGTTCCCACGCCTCGATGCCGTGGAAGGCGGTGTGCGGCAGCAGGGGGCGCAGCAGGTCGGCGTAGGTGCCTTCCCCGGGGCCGATGTCGAGGATGAGGCGGGGCTTGGCTGCCGTGACGTGCTTGGCTGCCCAGACGCGGTTTTGCTTGGCGGAGAACGGCATGTGTGGCCTCTCAGTGGGTGGTGGTGGGCGAGCCGGGGACCTGACCCATGGTGACGGTGTGCTCGATGATGTTCTCGCCACGCACGGGGCGACCGGCGCACGACTCGTGCACGTAGACGTTCAGACGTGAGTGGTAGATCCACCGCTGTCCGGCCGTGAACGGGTTGGGGCAGTTATCGCACGGGCCGTCGGGCGTGTTGGCCGCGTCGGCGGTGCGCTGGGCGCCTCGCTCGCACTCGCGGCACCGGCGGTCGTCGGGGTCGGCGTTCACCCATAGGTGGTCGCGGCCGGTCGGGAACCAGGTGCCGCAGTAGGCGTATGAGCCCATGAGCGACGGCCGTGATGGGTCGGCGGCGTGCGCGGGGCCGTACTTCACGGGGTACCGGGTACCGCGCTTGCGCCATCTCGTCATGTCCATGCCCCCGTCTCTTCGTCGTACTCGTAGCCCATGTTGCCCAGCAGCTCTTCGGCGGCGTTCAGCTTGTGCACGTCGGTGCGCCAGTACTCGGCTAGCTCTTCGTCGGTCATGAGTCCCCCACGATGCTCTTGCGCAGCTCTTCGGCCTGGTGGTGCACAAGATCTCCGATGGGCAGCACGTCGACGCCGCAGGTGCAGTAGCGGGTGAGCCCGTGGGGGCCGACGACGAGTTGGTGCTTCTCCAGCACGGTCGCCATGCTGACGCCGTTCACGCCGGCACCGAGGATGATCCGGACCATGTAGGCGATTTCTTCCCGGGTGACGTTGGACATGAAGATGCCCTGTGCCACGTCGAAGAGGCTGACGGCGTCGACGGCGCGTTCTTCCGCTGGCGTGTTCGTCATGGCTTCCTGATCCCAGCGTCGACGGTTTCGAGGTCAGTGAGGCGCGTCGCCTTCGCGGTGCTGTCGCCCCGGTACAGGACGTGCACGATGCCGGTGTCGAGCGCGTGCACGGACGTGATGCGCCCGTCTTCCGGGCGCGCTTCGGGGTGCGCCCGGTAGACGACGCCGCGCCCCACGGTGGCCTGTTCCGGGCTCACGCGTCCGCCAGTGCGGCGATCATGGCGCGCTGCTCCGCGTCGATCTTGGCCAGGTCGATCCCGAAGTACTTCGCCAGGATCTGGTTCACCGGCGTTGTCACCGGCATCAACTGCTCTTCGCGGTATCCCTTGATCTCGCGGTACTGCGCGAGGATGTAGCCGCTCTCGTCGAGGAATCGCCCGATGGCCTGGGCTTCCTCGATGATGGCCGACTGCCGGGTGTGCTCCGGGTACAGGTCTTCGGCCGGCGCCGGCGGGGTGTTCGGGCAGGGCTCGTTGTGGCCACCGCCGTTCCCGTGACGCTCGTGCACCAGGCCATGGTTCCCGTTCGTGCCCCCGCAGCGGGTGCAGATGCTGCTGTTCATGGTGTCTCCCTTACGAATCTGTTCTGACATGCACGACTCTACGCTTGACGGGGGCCTGGTGCAACGCCGTTCCTCAGAACAAGGTGTCCTGCACGGGCATGTCATCGAGCCAGGACCCGGTGTCGCCGTAATCGGTCTCGTCGAGATCCCAGACTTCCCCGGTGCTGATGTCGGTGACCTGGTCGAGCCGGCAGCCGGGGCACCGCTGCACCAGGAAGCGCCGGCGCGGGAACCCGGTGGCGCCGTCGGGCATCAGGGTTCCGACGGCGCGCATGTCTGTGTCGCGGATCCATCCGCATCCGGTGCATGCCCATTGGTCGTCGGTGACGTGGAAGACGAGCGACCCGCGGCCGGCGAACCCGCCTTCGTCGGTCCATGGTGACCACTGCACGACCTGTCCATCCCAGAGGGGCGGCAGGTCGTGCAGTCGGTCGGTCATGGTCGTCAGGCTGCGTCGGTCTCGCGGGATGCGGCGGCGAGCTGGCGGGCTGCGTCGTCCCAGCGGATGCGCTGGGTGCGTGCGTGCTCGCTGACCAGCTCGACGATCTCTTCCCAGGGCATGGGGTCGAGTGCGGCGCGCAGTGTCACGAAGGTGCCCCGTCGGTCGGTCATGGGCGTTGCGCTCCTAGCTCGTCGGAGAGTTCCTGTGCTCGACGGCACCAGTGCGGCGCTGTCGGGTCGTCGCCGTAGAGGGTGCCCCAGGGAGTCATGAGGCCGTCGTCGACCGTGCGGGGTACGACGTGGATGTGTAGGTGGTCGATGGACTGTGTCGCGGCGCGGCCGGCGCTTGTGATCAGGTTGAAGCTGTCGTATTGCCGGGCGTGCTGTGCGGCGCGGACGGCCGTCTGTGCGGTGATGATCGGGTCTGTTGCTGCGGTGGCGACGTGCTGTTTCGGGATGATCAGCACATGCCCATCAGTCACGGGCGTCAGGGGGACGAGCGCGATGGCGTCTCCCCGGTCGCGGACGATCCGCCCTGGGGCGGTGCCGTTGATGATCTGGCAGAACACGCACCCGGTCACAGCGCAGCTTCTTCCTGCGCCTGCATGCGCAGCTCGATCGCATACTGTCCGACGGCGGCGACCGGGTCCCCGCCGCGGTGCTCAACAGCGCGCCCGTATGCCTGTTCCGCGACGATGGCCGCGCACTCCGGGAACGTGGCCGCGAGCGTCACGGCAGCCATGGCCACGGCCTCGTGACGGGTCAGACCTGGGGCGGCGCCCATCAGTGCGTCGGCGCCCAGCTCGATGACGTCGAGGGCGATGGTCGTGGCCGCGGGGTTCACGGGGTGGTGTCCTTCCGTGAGTCGTTGATGATCCGCGCCAGAGCGCCCAGCGCGAGCAATGGCCACATGGGCGACTGCGCGAACCGGCGTGCGCCTTCCTGCGCTTCGCGTTCGTACTTGGCGCGCTGACGCTCGATGAAGTCGTTTCCCAGGTAGAAGGGCTGATCGTCTTCCTCGTAGTCGCGGACCATGCTCCGGGCGATGCTCCAGTTCGACCATCCGACGAACGCCGTGCCAATGACGCCGGCGACGTAGACGATGACGACGAGAGTGATGAGGGTGGTCACGGGGCGCCTTCCTGGTGTGCTCGCTCGCGCAGCGTCTCCGCCAGCTTCAGGTTCAGCGCGGTGTCGATGCCCGCGTTCGCTTTCTGGGTGGCCTCCGCTGCGATGTGCAGCAGCAGCGACGCGCCGTAGACGCGCGTGGTCAGCGACCGGGCCAGCTCGACCTGTCGGTTGTAGTGCTCGACGCCGGCGTTCGCGATGATGCCGGCGCCGTACACCGGGAGCACCGCGGCGAGCACCTGGCGCATCTCGTCGCGGTCCGACCAGGTGAACGGGGCGTCGCCGTACAGCGCGCGCAGGCCGATCTCGACCAGCTCGTCAGGGACGTTCTCCGGCGCCATGACGGCGAGTTCGGCGCTCATCGCGACTCATCCTCTTCGGGCTCCGGCTCGCCGGCGGGCAGCACGTAGGCGGCGATCTCCGTGGGGATCTCGGCGCCCAACGGGACGTGCACGACGTCGTATGCCCCGAACCGTGACGCGAGCTTCGCCGGGTTCCCGAAGTTCTCCGTGAGGTCTCGCCGCAACCAGTCGGAGTTAGATGAAACGTGGCTGGACAGGACTTCGCCCCACGGCGTCATGAGCACGCCGGCGATGTCGCCCGCCCAGGGCTTGCCCAGCTCGACGACGTAGACGGTGGTGGAGATCCCGTTGCGCAGCCCGTCGCGTACCTCCGTGAGGGTCGCGTGGTCGACGGTCGGCGCCTCGCGCGGGAGCGCGTCAGGGTTCGCGGTTCGGTTGGTTTCGGTCATGGTTCATGCCTCCAGAATCGTCGCGTGCAGGTCGTCGTGCCGGTCGCGGAGCACCTTCCAGACGGCCGGTTCCCCCAGCGTCACGAACGCTTCCAGGATCGGTTCGGCAGCCATCCCGGATCCGTCGTAGAAGCACGCCTGCCCGTCGAGGTATGGGCACTCGCGCCGGTCGAGTTCCTGGTCTTCGCGCTGCGGTGAGTAGGCGTGATAGCCCAGGTCCATCCCCATCGGGAACAGGCGCGAGACCTTGGGGTCGGTGCCCTTTTCCCCGGGTACCCATCCGGTGGTCATGGTGAACTGAACGGCGCCCTTCGGCCCTCGAAGTAGGAACTTGATGTCCATGCCGTGAACGCCGTGGTTCCCTGCACGGTCGTTCCAACCGGGCTCGAAAACCACGGCGGTTTCGAACCCGTCGGCGTGTCTGCGCCAGGTCACGTTCGGGATGATGCGGGTCAGGCCCGTCATGGTTCAGTGCTCGCTCTCTGCTGTCTCGCGTGCGGTCGTGGGATCGATGGTTGTGCCGATGGTCATGTCTCGTCGAGGTGTTCCGGCGGGGAGCTTGGCGCGAGCGGCCTGGAAGGCAGCGCGCCCCGTCCCCGTGGCACGGGCGGCGTGGGCGGCCTGCGCGGCGATGACCTGGTGCGCGCCGGCCCCCGGAGTCTCGATGCCCGCGAGGACGTGGCATGACGGGCAGCGCCGGATGTACTCCGTCCCGTCTTCCTCGTGCCCGGTGACCATGCGCGTGTTCCGGTCGCACCGGCCGCACCACTCCAGCTTGCCCAGACGGGGCGTGGCAGGGGCGTGCGGGCCCGCGAGCGCCGTGGTGCCGCTCTCGGACGCACGCCACTGCGTCAGGCGCTCTGAGAGCAGCCCGGAGCCGTGCAGGCTGACGATGAGCCCGTCGGGGTTCGTGGCCCCGGTGGCGTCGACGAGCCATGCCCGGAACCGCTGGGCTTCGTCGGGGTTGAGCATCATGGCGTCAAGGATGTCGGCGGGGTTCCTGGTCTGGCGAGCGCCGCCGGCGCGCGGAGCGTCGCCGTGATCCCCCGCAGCAGGGGCAGCGCCGGGCGCGCTCGCGTTACGGGTCTGGGCGTTGCTGCTCGATGTCTCCACCGGGTCAGGGGCAGTAGACGCGCGGAGCGCGTCACTGCCTTCTGTGATGGGTGTTCGGGATAGGTCTTCTAATGGGACTGGGTTACCGGGACCCGGATAACCGGGTCCCGGAAACCCGGTTTCGGTGAGTTCCGGGTCCGGGTTGACCGGATCCGGGAAACCCGGTTCCGGTGCCTGGTCGTCTATCAGGTTGTCGTTGTCGTCGACGCGCACGGGGACGCCACCCTTGGGATAGCGCTTGAAATCTTCAGCCCACTGCGCGATGGGGTAATCAGCTACAGCGGTGCCCATCTTGAATTTGCCCGATGGCTTGCGGCGGCGCTCGACGCGGTAGTACCCGGCGGCTGCCAGCTCGCGGAGCGCGGCGGCGACAGCGTCGGCGCCTTCCTTGCGGCGCCGCCCCAGGTCCTTCGTCCGGACCACCCATCCCTCTTCGTGGGAGAGCAGTTCGGTCAGGATGCCCAGCGCTCGATACGAGATCCGGGTGTCGCGCACGGTCTGGTTCGTGATCTGCACGTAGTGGGTGCGCGTGACCTTGCGCAGTCCGCCGTCGGTTGCAGATTCATGCATGTCGATACTCCCGTCTTCGGGAGTGACGTGGTCCGCGAATGTCCGGTATTGTCGTAGCCGGAACGTCCGCGAGTGCCGCATTCACTCGTGGTTCTGGGGCCGTCCCTCTGCCAGGGGGGACGGCCCTTTCTGTTGCCCGGAGCATATCCCATATGTCCGTCCGTGCCTGGTAGGCCGAACCCGCCTGGTGCGGGTGATGTTCCAGCGGCCTACGTTCTGACATGCGCAACACTACAGGTGCGGACGACACGCCGCAACGCGCCGCCGAAACCGGATAGGGGTTGACGTTCTGACGTGCGTGACGCTACGGTGCAACCGTCAGAACCAAACCGACACCGGGAGTGAACCAACCATGAACCGAACCAACCGGCCCATGCCGAAGGCGTCAACCGTCCTCGCGGTGATCGTCGCCGGCATCGCCACCTTCAACGCCTACCAGGCCATGGTGGCGTTCGCCGTCGACATGCTCGGCATGAGCGAGGGCAACGCGTACGCCACCGCGGGTGTGTTCGAGCTGTCCCTGTTCACCGTCGCTGTCCTCGCCCGTGAGGCCGCGAAGGACAACCGCCCGAACGGCGTGCTGCTCACCCTGACATGGGTGCTCTCCGGCGCCTCCGGTGGCTTCGCCGCCATGCATGAGTACGAGCTGGGGCACGGCATCGGCCCCATCCTGTTTCGGCTCTCCGTCGCGGTGCTCGCCGCCCTGATGTGGCACCTGGCCCTGATCGGTGAGCGGCACCTCGCCACCGGCACCACGTGGGCAGACGCACGCCGCCTACGCGCCATGCAGGCCATGTTCGAGGCCGCAGAGGACGCACTGCGCATCGGCCCCGACGGCCGCAAGGGTCGTCGCACCGCCGCCCGGTTCCGCCGCGCACGCTCCCGCGCCCGCCGCGTCTCCCCGCCGGCCGTGATGATCCACCAGACGCAGCAGTGGGACGCCGCGAGCGCCGCCGAGACGGCAACCATCCTCACCGCCCGTGACAACCACCTCCGCCAGATGGCGGCGTTCACCAACCGTCAGCTCGACGCACCGGCCCCGGCCCCGGCAACCAGCTCGACGCCGGCAACCACCATCGAGCCGACGGCGCCCGCCCCGGTTGCCATGGTTCGCCCCGCCCCGGTTCCGGTTGCTGTCCCGGTTGCCGTTCCGGTTTACGCCCAGACGGCCGCGAGCGTCACGGACACCACGACCCGCGTCACGGTTGCCGTCGACGGCAACCGGAAGTGCCTGGGCTGTGGCACCCCGCTCCCGGCGAACGCGTCACCGCGTGCCAAGTACTGCGTGAAGAAGCACGAGGATGGCACGCGTGACCGCTCGTGCATGAACAAGCACCGCGCCGCCATCGAGCGCCAGCGGTCGCAGCGGGCCACGCTCGCCGCTACGGTGGACGCGATGACCATGCAGCCGCGGGCAGCGTTCGCATAGACTGACCGCCGAGAGAGCCCCACCGATTCCAGCGAAGCGGTGGGGCTCTCTCGTGTCCGGGATCAGAGCGTCGGTGGCCCGGGTCGGTACGCGGTTCCCATGCCGCCCGTGATGAGCGCGACGACAACCAGGATGCGGTTCGAGGTCTGGAAGATCTGTTCCGCGTAGTCGGGCAACCAGATGATCGCTACCTCCGCCGCCAACCACGTCAGCACGCCGACGACGACGCCGGCGGGGTACACCCACGCGCGCAGGCGATGGGGGATCAGGTCACCCACGTTCACCTGCGGTAACGGGTTCCTGGTTGGGTTCGTGTTCGGTTCGTCGCCCATGGTTGAAGCGTCGCATCGGTTGGTTGGTTCGTCGGGTTCCTCGGTTGGTTGGTTGCGTCGTGTCGCTCACGTGTGTATGGTTACGCATGTCAGAACGGAACGAACCACGGAGGACACCATGAGCACCAACCGCCCCGCCCGCCCCGACATCGTCATCTACGCGCAGAGCATGGTTACCGCGCAGGCAACCACCCTCACCCGGGCCTCGCGCAAGCTGATCAACCAGTGGGCCGACGCCGTCGAGACTCACCGGCTCGCCCGTGGCGAGGACGCGGAGCTTGCCCGCCCGGAGCGGTTCAGCGTTCCGGTGGTCGACCGCGCCAACGTCACCATCGGCCACGTGACCTACGAAATCTGAACCGAGAAACCAGCCCCCTGCCGAACCGGCGGGGGGCTCTCTCGTGCCCGGGTTCGGTTGGTTGGTTGCAACCGCTCCGGTAACCGTGTATGGTTACGCATGTCAGAACAGAACGAACCAGGGAGACACCATGCGCACCATCACCCGCACCACGAACCCCAACGGGACCTACCGCTACGAGATCGACGGCGACGTCATCTACAAGGCCAGCAAGGTTCTCTACACCCACGCGTCGAGCTACACCGTCGGAGAGACCAGCTCGCCGGTTCTGTTCCACAAGACGGAGGCCGCTGCCAGCCGCGCGCGCGGTTACCAGGGATGGGTCAAGACGGGCATGCAGGCCATCGAGGACGGCGACGCAGCCGCCACCGCTGACGCCGATGACGCGGCCTCGGACGGTCCCCGCCTGCGTGGTACGAAGGTCGAGTACCGGCACGCGGCCACGGGCCAGTGGCGTCCCGCCACGGTGACCGGGTACCGCGCCCACCAGGACACCTACATTCTCGCCACGGACCACGGCAGCGACGCCGCCGTTGCCGGGGACGTGCGCACGCCGAAGCCGCTGAAGGTGCCCCGCGTCCGCGCGAAGGTCGTGGCCAACGCCGGCCCGTCTCACCTCCGCGGCCGGCAGGGTCGCGTCGAGAGCAAGGGGCGGGGCGACGACGGCGAGCTGTATGTCACCGTCGAGTTCGACCCCGGTGTCACGTGGCCGTTCCTGGTTTCGGAACTGACCCTGGTTTGAGAACCAACCAACCAACCGGCTCCCGCCAACCAGGCGGGGGCCGGTTGGGTTTTGCCTGGTGGTTGCACCGTAGCCGTCACGCGTGTAACGTTGCGCATGTCAGAACACGCAGGACACCGGGAGCGAACCATGTACGCAGCAACCCTCACCATCGACGGAGCAACCACCGCGCTCACCGGAACCGTCGACGAGGTAACCGAGTGGTTGGCAACCAACCACGACGGTTGGGACATCGACGGCATTCTGTCCGCCATGCTCACCGTCATCACCTACGGCAACACGCTGGGCGACGTCGTCACCAGCTCTGGCCGGTTCCAGGTCCGGGAGGCCACCGCATGACCGACAGCATCTTTTTCCTCGGCGTCGCGCTGCTGTTCGGCTACTACTGGATAGCCGCTCCGAACGCCACGTACAAGCAGCGCCTGAACCGCGCGTTCATCATGGCCATCGTCATCGGGCTCTGCGTCGCGTCGTTCTTCTAGACCACCCACCACACGAGAGGAACACCATGGCCACGCCGAAGAACTGCGGCAACTGCGGCAAGCAGCTCGACCCGGACGAGGGGGTCGGAAAGCTGCCAGGCACCGACATCGTCGTGTGCGGCACCTGCTACCGCAGCATCAAGAATCCGAACTGACCTGCGATACTGGCCACGTTCCTAGCAGAACATCGGCATCTCGTTGGGCCTGAAACAGGGGTGACACACCACCAGGTGTGTCACCCCTGTTTCATGCCCTGCGGCAGCCCACGAGCCCCGCAACAGCGCCGATGCGTCACCGTGTCACCGAACACGCGAAAGGCCCCCACAGACGCTCTCAGAGCGCCCATGGGGGCCATCCCCCCGTGCCGGCTACCGGTACTCGTTCACCTGCCACGCCGGGATGTCCAGCGAGCGCCACAGCTCGATCATCTCGGGCTTGTCGTCGAGCGCGAGAACCACGTCATAGACGTCGCGGATGTGCTCGTCATAGATCTCACGCTTGATCACGACATCAGGCCGGAAGTCGCCATCCTTCCGCATGAGCAGCAGCCCCGAACGGCCATCGATGGTGTGCGACGTGCGCTCGTAGATCCACTGCTGCGTGGCCTCTCGACCGGCCTCCGTGCGCCCAGAGACGAACAGCACCGTCTCAACGATCGCAGTTGCGTACAGAGCGTTCACTACCCGATCAACGGCGCTGTCGACGTCGTCCTCGTGCAGCCGCTTTTCGTACCCCTCTCCGTACCAGGGCCGGCCGCTGTTGTTGCGCGCGATAGTCCCGTCGATGTCGACGATCATCGCCCGGATGCCGGTCACAGCTCGGCACCGCTCGTGACGGCCGCAGCCGTCGCCGGCCCTTCCATGTGCAGCGTGTACGTGTTCGCCTGCGTCACACCAGGGCGACGCGTCGTGATCGCACCCATGTCCCGCAGCACCGCCAGGTGCCGGCTGATCGTCCGCGGCTCCGTGTCCATCGTCTCCGCGAGCTGCTGCACGCTGATCGTCACCTCATCGTTCCTGTCCGCGTGCAGCGCGAGCACGCTGAACGTCCACAGCGGCGCGGCGCGGTAGGTGGTCCAGTCGGTTCGCAGGATGAGCCACGCGGGGATGGTTGCCTTCGTCTTGCGGGTCATGGTTGGTTCCTTCGGTTCGGGGGTTGGTTGGTGAGTCGGGCATAGGTCACGGTGGTCGACGTGATCCCAGCCAAGTTCGCGAGCCGTCGCACGAGCCGCAGCCGCCGTGTTGCCGTCAACCGAAGTAGTACGGCAGTCGCGCACGTCGCAAGCGAGACGCGTGAAGCCTCGCTGTGTGCGCGTGCTGCGGGTTCGCTCTGCGCTCATGGCCGCTCTCTCGGTTCGGGGGGTGGCTGGTTGACGCGATGAACCGGCGCCGCACCCTGGTTGGTTGCGACGCCGGTTGGTTGGTTCAGTGGGTTCGCCAGTAGGTCTTTGCGACGCGTGCCGCCAGAGCGTGAAGCGCCCGCGACTCGACGGTGCGAGCACCGTGAAACAGATCCGGGTACTTCGTGTGATCGCCGTCAGTCATAGTCCACCGGGCGCCTTCCATCTTCGTCAGGACCAGGGTGGACCACGCGCCATCGACATTGGAGTCCAGGTGGTACGTGGTGCCCGCCGGGACGCGGGTGGTAGACACGGGCTCGATGTCCGCTTGGAAGTCGAGGGCGCCGGCCTTGCATGCGCCGCAGCTCGACGCGTCGTGCGGGGCGACGCGGTCACCCTTGCACTGTGTGCCGTAGGCGCCCGGCTGCGTCATGCCGGGGACGTGGTGACCGCCGGCGAATACGGCGCAGTAGCAGCGACCCGGGTGGTACGTCGGCACGGCAGCCGCAGCGGCTGCTACCCGCGCCTTGTGCTCGCGGATGGCCTGCCGGGCGAGCGGCCCGGTCGAGGCGACGGCGTGCACGCCGTCAATCAGGTAGTCGTGCAGCGGTAGGACCATCTGGGCGCTGTTCAGGAACTGGCTCGTCTGCACGATGTCGGCGTCGGCGTGGTCGGTGGCGAAGCTGACCTGCTGGCGGTTGCGCGTGATGATCACGGTGTCTCCCTTGTCTGTTCCGTTCTGACATGCGTAACAGTACATGCGTGCCTTCGACGAGTCAACGCGGCCGATTCGGCGGGAGGTTTGACATGCGTGACGCTACGGCGTAGCGTTAGGCACGTCAGAACGGAACGACGCCGAAAGGACCCAAATGGCTACCAACACGTTCGACTTCGACGAGTTCGAGCGGTGGGCCGACACCGTGAACGCCGACGGCGACGAGCTGTCCGAGTTCTTCACCACCGGTCGCAACTGACCATCCCCGCCCCGGGCCAACCGGCCCGGGGCACGACACCACCGAAGGGAACGACACCATGGCCGGACTTGGCTGGGGAGAGCGAGACAACACCACGAAGGCGGAGCGCGCCGCCGCGAAGGCACGGGCCGAAGAGCAGATGGCCCAGCAGCGCGGCGAGAGCACCGACAGCGCCGACGAGACCGACGCCGACGCGACGCCGCGCCACCGCCGCGCACGCCGCCCCAACTGACCTACCCCACAGACACGGCCCCGTGCCAGCCTTGCGGATACGCGCTGGCACGGGGCCGGCACCATCGAGAGAGGCGCACACCATGGCAACGGTGCAGATCGTCTACACGAACGGCCGCAGGGGGAAAGCGTTCGAGACGTTCGACCCGAAGGTCATAGCCCGCTACCAGGGCTACGCGATCACGGACCCGAACATAGAGCGCGTCGAGGTAGACGAGTGACCGGGGGCGTACGCGACCAGCGCCTGAAGCCCTGCGCCGACGGCTGCGGCACCATGACGCACGGCAAACGCTGCATGGCGTGCTTCAAGAAGATCCCCGCCCGGAGCCGCGCCGGCTCGTTCGGCAGGTTCCAGCTCAAGCGCAGCCACCTACAGACCGACCTACCACCCATCGACGACGACGAGAGCGAGGAACACTGATGCTCTGCGATTTCTGCGGCAAGTCCCGCAACGCGTACAACCACGACTGGTGCAGCCCCGAAGCGGAGGCGCAGGCCGAAGTCGACATGGCCGACGACCCCGGACCCGACGCACCGGAGCACCTGTGAACGCCGACGCCTTATGGCCGCTGATCGCGGCCTACGGCGCCGGCGTTTGCGTGTTCTCCGTCGTCGGGTTCCTCGAATGGGCGATGTCCTACGCCGAGATGCGTCGCATCGACCGCGACGACTGGTCCCACGGCGAGCCCTGGCAGCGCGAGCACCAACACCACGCACTCGACCGCGAGCGCACCAGCATCGACCACGCGTTCACGATCATCCGGTGGTCGCCCGCATGGCCCCTACTGGTCGTTGGCGTGCTCGTGCGCATGGCCACCCGACGACGGAAGGCACGCGCCACCCATGACTGACTACCCCCGCAAGTGGGAAGACCTGACACCCGAGCAGCAGGCGGCAGTGACGGAGTTCTGGCAGCAGCTCGCGGAGAACATGCGGAACCTCAGGGAGGCGTTCGCCAACATCGTCACCGCGTGCGCCGAAGCGGTACGCAGCATCGAGGCCGTCGAGTGGCAGAGTCCTGGGGACACCAACGAACCAGACCCCGGAGACTCGCCATGACCCACACCCGCACCTTCGTCCTCTACCGCGACACCGACGTCACCGGGATCAGCGGCACCGGCCCCGTCGCTGACGCCGTCGTCTTCCCCGACGGCGTCACCGTGATGCGCTGGCGCGACGTACAGGGGCCGAACGCAGACCGCGGCGTGCGTCCCACCATCGTCGTGCACGAGTCACCCGAATCCGTCGAGGCCCTGCACGGGCACGGAGGCGCCACGCGCATCGTCTGGGGCGCGTCGACGGCCGTGTGTAAGCACTGCGGCGAAGCCATCGGTTCTGCCATCCCTGATGGGCGGCACGGGTGGACGCACTGCGACCTGCCGATGCGTGGCCTAGGCAGATGCCGTCCCGATGACGATGCCGGGCGCCCGTACGGGTACAACGCGGAGCCGGAGGGCACCCTATGCACGAGTCCATGTGTGGGAGCACTCCCAGGTGACTACTGACCATCCCACCGACGTCGACGCACCAGCGGAGTGCCCCACCTGCGGGGGGATGCGCCGCGTGGCGCGCCGGTACGACAGCGGTGAGCGCTACACGCGCGGCGCCCGCATCCGCGCCGCGGCGCTCGTGCCGTGCCCCGACTGCGTCCCGAAACAGCTCGAAGAGAGGAAGCCCGATGCCTGAACGCAAGCCCCGCCGGATGATCGGCGTACCGCGAGCCCCGCGACTGTCCCGCGACCCTGGCGCCGGCATGCTCGCGGCCGGCTGCCTGGGGTGGGTGGTGCTCGTGATCATCGAGATTGCCGCCTTCCTGCTGCTGGGCTACCTCATCATCGAGCACCTGTTGCCGTGGGTCATCGATGTCGTGATGGACGCCGTCGAGCAGCGCGACTGACGGCGTTGTGTCATCCGCGCCTAATGTGTATAGTCGGGGATGTCAGAACGGATCGATCACTGGAGACACCATGAACTTCGCGGCCACCGCCACCATCTCGCCCGTCGACTGCCCGTGCGGCGCCCGCAAGGCACTGCACATGGGCCACTCGAACACCTGCACCCGCATCGAGCGCCCGTCTGACGCCTACCACGGCAGCATCATCACGGTGCCCGCTCACCTGGTGCCGTTCATCATGGATGACCTGGGCATCACCGACATTCACGACGCCACCGACGGGCGCAAGCGCGTCATGACGCTGTCCGGCTACGACTTCAACGACGACGGCGAGGTGTCCACCCTCCGGTGGCAGACCTGGAACGGCACCATGACCGTCATCCCTACCGCCGTCGAGGACGACACCGCCCTGACGCTTTGGGTGGCCCGCGTCCCGGAGGCCCTGGCCGCTGAACTGGCCTGACCCGCACCACGGCCCCCCACCACCCGGTGGGGGGCCACTCGCATCCCACACGAGACAGGAACCCCATGGACAGCACCGAGCCGACGACCGAACTCGACTGGTGGAATGGCCAGTTAGCCACCCTCGACACGGAGACGACCGGAACAGACGTCGAGAACGACCGCATCGTCACCGCCGTCCTCGACATCTACGACGAGCACGGGCGCATCGCGTCGCTGTCCATGATGCTCGACCCGGGCATCGAGATCCCCGAAGCGGCAACGAAGATCCACGGCATTACGACGGAACAGGTACGAGCCGACGGAATCCTGCCCGTGACGGCGCTCTCGCGCATCAGGGGCGCTCTCGCCGGCGTCTGGGCGGAAGGTATCCCCGTCGTCGTCTACAACGCCGCCTACGACTTCACGATCCTCGACCGCGAGTGCCGCCGGCACGGTCTCGGACCGCTCGAAATCACCGGACCCGTCATCGACCCCTACGTCATAGACCGGCACGTCGACCGGTACGTCAAGGGGGTCGGACAGCGACAGCTCGTGCCCACCTGCATCCGCTACGGCGTCGAGCTGGACAACGCGCACAACGCAGAGGCCGACGCAGCCGCCGCACAGTGGCTCGCCCGCGTCATAGGCCGCGAGCACCACATGAAGATGCCCAGCACGCTCCCGGACCTGTACCGGTGGCAGCAGAGCCTGCGCCGTGACCAGTCCGCGAGCTACCAGGACTACCTAGCCCGCAAGGGAACGAAGAACGAGGACGGCAGCCCCATCCTCATCAACGGCGAGTGGCCCATGCAGGCATGGGTCGACCCGGACCTGCCCACCGGCTGATGGACCTGCCCACCGCCCGGCGCAACCTGGCAGCCGCCCAACGCGAACTGAAGACTGCCACCGACAAGTTCAACGAGCTGCAAGCCACCAGCGCCCGCCGACGGCGCGCACTACCCGGCATGACAGAGGCGCAGCAAGCGCGCGACGACGCCAAGAACAAGGTGCGTAGCGCCCTCGACGACTACAACAAGGCGCAGCGCCGACCCCGCCACACCGCACCACGCTGACCACCACGCGACACGACGAGAGGAACCACCATGGCAACGACGAACCCCCTGGCACCGATGAACAGGTGGCGTCTGCTGACCGTCACCATCCCGCCCAACGACCGCGATTTCAAGTACGTCGCGCTCGCCCCCGGCTGCACCAACACCCCGCACGACGGCACAAAGTGCGGGTGCATGACGTTCGATCGGGATTCCGACGGAGACGCGTACATCCGCGGCAAGATGTAGGGTCATCGACGTCGAGCCGACGCCATGGCGCCCGGTCCCCCCTGGTGGGGGACCGGGCGTCGTCGTCTACCGGGGCAGGTGCAGGAACGCCTCGACCAGACGCCGGCACGTCGCATCCCAGACGTCACGCGGCAAAGGGTCAACCACCCCGGGCCGCTGCGGCTCGCGGCCGGTGCCCAGGAAGTAGTCCTGGAACTTCAGGTTCGTCGACCGGATCTTCCCCGTGTACGACCCATGCCACATCACCGGGATGCCATACGCCTCCGCGGTGACGATCCCGTGCAGCGACGTCGCGATGATCCGCCGGCAGCTCTTGATCTGCCGCACCACCGCACGCCAATCCTGCTGGGTGCTGATGTGCAGATGGCCCCGGTTGCGGCGGCTCTTCGATTCCTCCGCGTCGACGAAGTGCGGCACGATGCCGAGATCATGCGTCACCTCGACGTCAGGGTCATATACGAACGGCAGCAACAGCCCCGGATCCCCGTACACCGTTGGTACGTCCGCGACGTCGATGGCCGACCTGGTGAGGGGGCCACGCACCGCGAGGAACGTGGCCCCCTCCGCCTGGTACCGGCGATCTTCCTGAACGCCGGCGCCCCACACGAAGTCACCGGGCCGCATCGCGTTCAGGATCGATCCGACCGCCAGCACCTTCCCGTTCTCGGACCGGTCCGCGAGCTCAACAGGACCCCCCAGGAAATGCGAAAGAATCGGCAGACTCAGGGTGTCTCCGAAGTTGTCAGTGTCCGGGTGCTGGAACGCGCGCATGGCGCAATCGTCCCTTGGCAGAGCCGCAGACGTCGCACACGACGCGCTCGCCTGGCACCAGCGCTGACAGGGGAACTTCCAGCACATCAGCCACGTCCGCGAGCAGCGACACCGGCCAACCGAGCGCCCGCCGGCCCTGTTCGTACCTTCTGAATTTGTCGTCCTGTATCCCCAGTAGGGCCGCCACGTCGTTCTGCGTCAGCCCCCTAAGTAGGCGGATCTCACGCACCTTTGCGCCGATCCGTGCGTCATATGTCATGTCCTCATCCGGTGTCATGACGGCACCCTACGCGGGCGCGACGGTGCAGGATGGGCGGATGGCAATCACACTCCCTGAAATCGCGACACGAGCATCATGGGGCGCCCGGTACGACGACGGCGACAAGACGTTGACCGGCCTAGCCGAAGAGGTGTTCCTGCACCACTCCGTCACCACGCAGCTCGCGAACACCGCGAGCATCGCCGCAGAGCGCGAGCAGATGCGCGCCATCGAGGCCGTCGGGCAGACCCGGTTCGGCACCGGGATCTCATACAACGTGCTCGTCTTCCCGTCCGGCCGCGCGTACGCCGGCGCGAGCTGGAACCGGCGCGGCACCCACACCGGCGGCCGGAACTCAACCGCCCGCTCGATCTGCCTGGCCGGCAACTACGACATCTACGCCCCGACCGACGCGCAGATCGTCACCGCGCGCCGCATCTACCACGGCGGCAAGGGCCGGCTGTGGCGTTCCGCCGCGGAGCTGTACGGGCACAGGGACGTGAAGTCGACGGCATGCCCAGGACGGCACGCGTACGCGCAGCTCGACACGATCCGCGACGGGGCGATCTTCGTCGGGAACCCCAAGCCCTCGACGGACATCGACCCGACGCCGGCCCCCGACCGTCCCGAACTGCTCGTCGACGGCCGGTGGGGCAGAGCGACGACCATGGCGTTGCAGCACGAGCTGCGTACCCCAGCCGACGGCCGCGTGTCTTCGCAGGCGCTGCGCTGGCGCGACGCCAACCCAGGGCTCACCACGGGATGGGAGTGGGTGCGCGACCCGCGCGGCTCGCTGCTCATCGCCGCCTTGCAGCGTCGGGTAGGAGCCGACGACGACGGCATCATGGGTCCGGACTCGATCAAGGCCCTACAGCGGCACCTAGGGCAGCGTGTCGTCGACGGCGAGATCTGGAACCCGTCCGAGACCGTGCGTGCTCTTCAGCGGCGCCTGAACGACGGCAGGTTCTGACGGGGCCGGTAATAAAATCACCGGCTCTCTTAAGGTGATTATGTCCGGACAGTAGAACGGCCCGACCCCGGGGAAGCGGGGTCGGGCCGTTCTGGTATCGGGCTGGTCAGGACCAGTCGCCGGCGTGGAACTGCGCCCAGGTGATGGTGCGCTTCCGGCCGTCGAGGCGGAACGTGATCTTCGTGCGTCCGAACGAGATCCACTCGCGGCGCTGCACGACCAGGCCGTGGCCCTGCTCGCGGACGGCGGCGTTGAACGCGCGGGCCTGCGGGCCGTAGCCGGTGGTGGGGAGCGTGAGGGTGGTGACCATGGTGTGCCTCCTGGGCTGGGGCCTCCGGGTGAGGCCGTTCCGTTCTGACATGCGTAACCATACACGGATGCCGGAGACGTGTCCATCCCGTCATGCAAAACGGCCCCCACCGGTGAGTGGGGGCCGCTGCCGACGAGGGGTCAGACGTTCTGCTAGGAACAGCGCCAGTCTGTCACGCCGTCGGGCGCGTGGGGGACAGCGGCGCATGATCTCTCACCAGGTGATGCGGCCCCGGGATCAGGTCGAGCAGCGCCGCGGCTACGTCCTGGTCCATCTCGATGTGGAAGTGATCCGACCCCGGGTGCCGGTTCGTGATGATGCGCCCGGGAACGAGCCGCGCCAGCTCGTTCCGGAGCACGATGGCCGCTTCGTGGCTCTCCTGAACCCGGAACATGCGCGCCTCCCGCTCCGTGCGCACGTCCGGGTCGTCGTACCGCTCGACGCTCATCGCGTCAGTCGACGATCCGGAACAGGCTGGTGCCCATGGTGCGAGCGTGGTCGACGTCGATCTGTGGAACCTCGATGTAGCCGTAGGCGTCGCGCTTCGCCAGGCCAGACCGGGCGGCGTATCGCCCGCAACGCCAGACATCCTTCACGCGAACCGTGCCCTGAACCGGCGCGGGCTCGACCGTCGCGGCCGGCTCGACGGTCTCGACGCTGACGAAGGTGACGGAGCCGTTGGCGCCGTAGATCGCGTATTCGCCGGCGTCGACGTTGCGGGTGTGGATGTCACTCCGCTTGATGGTGACGTCGGCGCCGTGACGCTGGTAGTAGGCGTCCCGGATGGCGGCGTAGGCGTCTTCGGCCTCGATGCCCCGGAACGTGTGCGGGATGCGCCCACCCTGCGCGGCTCTGAGGGTGACGGTGTAGGTGCTCATGGTGTCCTCCGTGACTAGTCCGTTCTGACGTGCGCAACCGTACACACGTGGGTCACCCGACGCAACACCCCGCGTCGCCCGAACCGGTAGGGGAGAACTACCCATTCGGGTGATGGACACCGAACGGGTGTCCTGATTGACACACGTTGTCACCCCGGTGCATGCTCGCCACGTCAGAACCGACAGAACGGAGAAACCCCCGTGAGACGACGCGCATGGTTCGTCCTCGCGCTGATCGAGGCCGGCATCGTGTGCCTGGCCGTGGTCGGCGTCGACGCACAACGCACCTGGTAACGAAAGAGCCCCATGGCACACCACAACCGCATCATCTGCGACGCATGGCCCTGCAAACCAGGACCCCCCGCAGGCCACCACCCCGAACCCACCGACGTCGACGAAGACGACGGAACCACCAGCGAAGCACGCGTCACGGTCCAACCGCCGCGCAAGCCTCGCCCCGACGACGAGAGCTGAAGGGACCCTATGCCCGAAGAGCCCGAAGAGCCCGAAGAGGTCCGGACCTACACCCCGCAAGAGGTAGCCACGCTGTTCAACGTGCATGTCCGCTCCGTGTCCCGATGGGCCGCGAGAGGCAAGCTGGGATTCTTCCGCACCCCGGGCGGACACCGGCGCTACTACGCCGACCCCATCGACGCGATGATCGCGAACGGGGGCAACAAAGCATGACCACCGTCATCGTCATCACGGTCGGCTGCCTCTATCTCGCTGGCATCATCATCGCCGCCGGTGACGCGCTACTCGACGAGCTGAACGAGCGCGAGCAGATGTACACCGCAGAGCTGGACACCGTCCGCGACGACGCACGCCGCCGTGTGCTCGCCGCGCAACGTCGCATGCACTGGTCGCCCCTGTGGCCCGTGCTGCTCATCCAAGCCCTGTGGCGCCTCCGGCTCGAAAACGCACCACCCCGCCACGGAACACCCCGCAACCACTGACCAGAGAGAACCCCGATGAGAACCAACTACCACGCCCACCGGACCATCCCCGGTCTGGCGCTCGCGGCCTTCGCCGCCGCGACCATCGCCGGCTGCACCATGGCGCCGGCCCCCGCCGTCGACGAGCCGGCCCCGTCCGCGACCGTCGTCGACGACGCCGCGGAGACGCTGCCCGACCAGCCCGAAGGCCGGTTCGGTAAGCCCCTGAAGTACCCCGACGGCATGCGCATCAAGCTGTCGGAGCCGGAGCAGTTCGACCCGCCACCGGGCGCCTACATCGACGCGACCATGCCGTACTACGTGAAGTTCACGGTGAGCATCACCAACGGCAGCGTCAGGCGGTTCGACCCCATCCTGATGTCGATCTCCGTCGCATCGGGGGAGACCCAAGGCAGCCCGCTCTACGACGTCAGCAACGGCCTCTCAGTCACCCAGGACACGGTCATCCCGCCCGGCGACGTGCGCTCATGGGTGGTCGCGTTCGGCGTCACCGACGTCGACGACATCACCGCGCAGGTATCGCTGAACGACCTGGTGCACGACGACGCGCTGTTCACGGCGTCATGATCACGCTGTTCCTCGGACCCGACGAGTGCCGCGCGGAGCACGCCGGCCCCTACGTCGGTGACATCATGCGCGGATCGTTCGTCACCTACGTCTGCGACAAGCCTCGCGGACACGCCTACCCCGACAGGCACTTCGATTCCGCATTGGACTTCGCGTGGTCGGACGCCGTCGACGCGCTGCGGCTGGTGACGACGTGACGACCATAAACGACATCCTGACGGCACGGGGAGTCGCTTACTTGCTGCACCTGTTCATGATCTTCGTGACGGCGCTGGTGGTGTGGTGGCTGCACCGGTACGTGCCGTTCATCCCAGACATGCACTTCGGGCAGTGCATCGCGCTGGTAGCTGTCGTGCACGTGCTTCGACGGTGGTCGTAGACCGTCAGCAGCAGCCCCCGCGCTCTCACGGTGCGGGGGCTGTGTCATGTCGCGCATGACGGGTCGGAAGTGGTAGTGTTACGCCTGTAAGCACACACACGAGAAAGGGGCAGCCGTGCGCATCGAACACGACATGCCAATGCGCGAGTATCAGCGCCAGCCGGAGTTGTCAGCTTCGGACGTCAAGGCCATCAACTCGAACCCGCACCGCTGGTTCACGAACCGGGGACACGAGCGCGTGCCCACCCCCGCGATGATCCTGGGGAGCGCGGTGCACGCGATGATCCTCGGAGACGACCATGAGGTGGTCGCGCTCGATGTCAGCGACTTCAAGACGATTGCCGCACGCCAGGCGAAGGCCGCAGCCCTCGACGAGGGCAAGTACCCGCTGACCATCGACCAGCACGAGCAGGCGACCGCCATGGCGAAGGCCGTACGCGAGAACCCTGACGTCAAGCCCCTGATTGCGTCCGGCAAGTCAGAGGTGTCGTTCTTCAGCGAGCACGAAGCGACCGGGCAGCCCATCCGCGGTCGCGTCGACCGGGTCGACGTCGACGCCTGCCGCATCGTCGACTTCAAGACCAGCGACAGCGCCTACCCGGAAAAGTTCGTCAGGCAGGCCGGCCGGATGAACTACCACGTCTCCGCAGCGAACTACGGCGACGCGTGGGGCCACCACGCCGGCACCGCCCCCTGGGAAGTCCTCTTCGTCGTCATCGAGCGCGACTACCCCTACACGTGCTCCGTCGTGAAGCTGGGGCCGTCGTCCCTCGACCTGGGGCGCCGCGCGTTCACGCGTGGCATCCACACCTACCGGCAGGCCAGCATGACCGGCTCATGGGGTACCCCGTGGCCCGGCATCACAACGGTCGAGCTGCCCAAGTACGAGTTCTACGCAGAGGACGAGCGATGAGCGACCAGACGACCGACCAGACCACCGAAGCGGCACCGGAGCAGGACACCACGCGCATCACGCACGCGAACCTGCCCATGGCGCTCGCCGCCTTCCAGGCCGAGATGCCCACCGTCGCGAAGGGCCGCACCGCCCGCGTACCTACCAAGTCCGGTGGCGCCTACACCTACTCGTATGCGGACATCGCGGACCTGTCCCGCATCGTCATCCCGCTGCTGTCCAAGCACGGCCTCGCGTTCCTCTGCGCGCCCGCCATGGGTCAGCAGGGCTACGAGCTGGTTGGCCGGCTGCTGCACGAGTCCGGGCAAGAGTTCAGCGGCTCCCTGCCGCTGTACGGCAACACGAGCCAGGACATCGGCGGCTCGATCACGTACATGCGCCGCTACCTGCTGGGCTGCCTCACCGGCGTCGTCACGGACGAGGACACCGACGCCGCCGGCGTGCCCGGCGACCGCCCGCAGCAGCAGGACCCGCGCGCGAAGAAGGAAGAGCCGCTGACGCAGGAACAGTTCGTGGCCATCAAGGAATACGCCGACTCCGGATACCCGGTCGATGACCTGATGTTCCGGCAGTGGGGAGCCGACGTCACGGCGAAGAACATGACCCGCACACAGGGTGACGCTCTGCTGAAGATCCTGCACGACACCGAAAAGTGACGACGGTGGGGGCGGCGCTGAACAGGCGCCGCCCCCACCTTCCCCCACCTGCGAGCGCAACCCGCGCCCAGAAAGGATGATCCCATGGCCAAGATGCTCACCATCGACGAGTACCGCCGCCAGATCGCGAACGGCATGTCTGAAGAGACACTGCGCCTGAAGATCAAGGGCGTCGCGAAAGAGCTGGGGTGGATGAGCTACCACACCCACGACTCGCGCCGCTCTGACGCCGGCTGGCCCGACCTGGCGTTGGTCCACCCGATCCGCGGCCGGTTCCTGGTCCGAGAGCTGAAGGACGAGCGCCGCAAGGTCACGACCGAACAGGCCGATTGGCTGCACGCGCTGACCATGGCCGGCATCAACGCCGGCGTCTGGCGCCCCATGGACTTCGTCGACGAGACCGTACTGCGCGAGCTGCTGGCATGACCGACAGCCCCCGCATCAGCTTCCGTGTCCCACCAGAGACGAAGGCCCTTGCCACGGAGATCGCCGCCGCCAACGGGCTCACGCTCGCCGGCCTCGTGCGCGAGTTCCTGTACCGGTACGTCATTGCCGACGCCGCGCCCGTGCGGAAGCTGCCGAACACGCGCGGCGCCCGCACGGTCACCGTGTACGTCGGCGCCCAGCTCGCGCGCGCGGCGCGCCTGCACGCGGAGCGCAACAACGAAGACCTCTCCCGTCCGATCGTCGAGTTCCTGACCCGGACGGTTGAGCAATGGCAGGCAGAAACTGCCGAGAAACCCCACACCAGCACAGCAGCACAACCCACGGAGGAATCATGAAGAACACCCGCTACATCGTCGGCGCGGCCATCCTCGCGGCATTGCTCACCGGAGGCGCGGCCGGCTGCACCTCGGACGCTCAGACCGTCTCGGACAACCTGTCGACCGCGGCCGACCAGTTCGAGGTTCAGCGCAAGATCGTCGGCATCAACGGCATCACCGACAAGCCCGCGTTCGTCGTCGAGGGCCGGTGCTCGATCGCCGACGAGGCCCGACAGTTGGAAGTCACGTGCAAGCACGGGGACGACGACTACCGCAAGCACTTCGTCGGGCTCAGCGACAACGTGTTCTACGTGGCGACGCAGATGGGTCCCATGGACGCGAGCGAATACCACACGCGCATCATCATCAAGCCGGAGAGCATCATCCCGGACTTCGACCTGGAGACGTCAGCGGACATCGAGGGTGACCAGTGACGATGCCCGAACGCCTCATCGAGGACGTCGTGCGCCAGGCTGCCCTGTCCATCCTGGAGACCGGCCGCGAGATGGACGAGTGGGACCAGGCGCCGTTCATGACGCTCGTCGCACGCAGGGGCGACGATCCCGTCTGCATTCCCGTGACCATCCCAGAATCCACGTGGCTCGAAGCGCACCCCGCGGACGTACTCACCGGGCTCACGTTCGGTGTCTCGAAGGGTCTGCTGAAGTTCCAGCTAGGGGAGCCGATCAGCACGGCGGACGTCTGCGGCGTGATCCTCTTCACGGAGGGTCACGGCGTTGACAGCGACGAGCTGACGGAGGCCCAGAAGGTCACCCTCGACGACTTCCAGAAGCGGCACCGCCTGGAACACCACCCGAAGGCGCGCGAACTGCGCATGGCGAACATCATCGACCGTTCGCTGACGCAGGCGATGATCCGCCACTTCCGGGGCAAGCCCGTCGACGACAAGGTCATCTACAACATCACCGGCCGCGTCCCGCTCACCCTCGAACGCTTCGTCACCGCTCTGTTCGCCTCATGGATGGGGGACGCAGCCAAGACCCCCTGACATACCCATCCGGGGTATGGGGTGGTCAATTCGGCCACCTGGCGTGATAATGGGACCGACCAGACACACCGACCGACGAAAGCGACGGAGCCCGGAGGTGATCCTTATGAGCCAGGCAACAACCATCCAGACCAACCAGCCCTGCCCGCACGGAGAGCGCACCGACCGCACCACGTCTCTCGGTGAGCCGATCTGCGCGCTCTGCCGCGTCGAGGCCGCACGTCTGCGCGACCGCCCCGACCCCACCCCGGACTGGCAGATGCTCCGGGCAGCCGACGACACCTTCACCAGCTCTGACCGCGACCCGCGCGTCAGCCTGGCCGACGGGTTCGCCGCTTCCGACGCCGAGATCCTGGCAACCCTGTTCTCGGACGACCCGCGCGGCCGGCGCCTCCGCGACCAGGTCCGCGCCTCCCTGTAACGTCAACCCCGCGCCCCCCTGGTACCCACTCCCAGGGGGGCGCAGTCATGCCCCAACCAGAGAGGAACCCCATGCGGCTCACCATCGATCTCGACACCGCCCAGCTCACCGCCGAAGACAGGCGCGTACTCATGGCGCTCGCCGGCCACGACGCCGGCGAGCTGCGTATCACCATGCTCGACGAACCGACGCGCGAGCGGATCAGGACCGGCACCAACCCCGGCGAGGTGCCCCGGTTCGACGGACCGGACGTTCAGAAGCAAGGCATCCCGCCGTCGCCCCCGCTGCCCGTTCCGGCACCGGCGGACTTCGCTGCCAGGCTGGGGGAGGCAGTGCAGCAGTTCGGCCCGCGGGGGAGCGGACCAGAGGCGCGCCTGCCGTTCGCGCAGCAGGCCGGCGTGCGCACCAGCTCGACGATGCCCGACTACGACGAGCCCGCGGAAGTTGTCGACACTGACGACATCGTCGACGAGCCGTCGGAAGTCGTCGACGTCGACGGCCCGCAGGTCATCCGGGCTCGTGGCAGGGTGTCCGTACCGCGCGAGCTGGTCGAGGAAGACACCCACGTGCCCCACCTGGAAGACAGCGTTCGTTCGGCCATCCTGGGCGTCGTCGAGCAGCCGCCCGTACGCCATACCAGCCCCTGAACGCCAGAGAGCCCCCCGCAGGTGTAGCGGGGGGCTCTCCGGATGGATCGTGCGGTGCCGGTGTAGGCGGGACCGATCATACAGGGATCATGGACCACACCTGGTTGATCGCGGTGGGGAACCAGGACGTCACCAGCGGCGTCGAGCCGACGACGAACGAGCAGATCACCATGCCCCACTTCTCGCCGTTGCTGACGTGCCCGTCGTGCAGCCACCACGCGAGCAGCCCGACGCAGATGACGATGACGGCGCCGGAGTACACGCCACCCGTCTCGATGGACTGGTTGAAGAAGAACTGCGACACCAGGTTAGCGAGCCAGTTGATCAGCCCCGGCAGTAGCCCGCTGATGATGGGCGCCGTCCCGATGATGAACGAGCACGCGACCAGCGCGAAGGCCCACATGCCGCTGGTGCGCCTCTTCTTGATCATCATGACGAAGAACACGAGAGCGGCTAGGCCGGCCCCTGCGCTGTAGATCACGGTTGCATCCCCTTATCTGGTCCGGTCTCGGCTCCGGACGACTGATCCCCCATGTTGACATATGCACCCTCACCGGCGCAAACATGTTCGGCAATGTTCTCGTCACGTCGAACCGTGAAGATCCACGCCACAGCCCCCACGCGCGCCTACGATGCAAACACATCGACCCGGACACAGGGGGACCAATGCCGTACCGCGCCGACGCACCGGACGTCGTTCTGCCATGCCGACCCGGCGACAACCGCGAGCTTCGCTACGCGCTGCGGTCCATCGAGAGGAACCTGCCCTATCACCACATCTGGATCGTCGGATCCTGGCCGGCATGGCTGCGGCTCGACCACCCCCGCCTGACCGCCGTGAAGCGCCCCACCCTGACGCCGAAGTACCGCACCACCCGCGCGCACTACCGATGGGCGTGCGAGAGCGTCGAGGTGTCCGACCCGTGGATCATGTGGAACGACGACTTCTACCTGATGCACCCGCTCGACGAGCTGCCCCCGATCCACCGCGGCCGGAACGACCAGGTGATCCCGATGTTCGCCGCCTGGCACAGCAAGTGGGCCGAAGGGCTCCGCCAGACCGACGCGAAGCTGAAGCGCCTGATGCCCGGGACGGTGCTGTACAACTACGACATCCACACCCCGTTGCTCGTGCACAAGCGGCACATGCGCCGCGCGCTGACCGTCGCGGAGGCCATGCGCATCGCCGCGCCCCAGGTCCGCACCCTCTACGGGAACTTCGCCCGTCTGGGCGGGACACAGCTCCGTGACCCGAAGTACTACGCCGCGAACACCGTGCCAGCACGCACCACGTGGCTGTCGTCGCACGAAAACACGTTCGTCTCCGCCATCGAGCCCTACCTACGAAAGGCCGGCCTGACCGGGCACAGCCCGTGGGAGATCCCCGGGGTGCCGGATCACGCGCGCACGCAGAACCCGAAGGCGAGCGACGCGCGCTACAGCATGAGCAAGCGCCGCATGCGGTACCGCGTGCTGAAGACCCCCAACGGCAACCGCATCGTCCCCGAACAGCCGGCGCCGGCACCAGCTCGCGTCACCAACACCGCAGGAAGGCGCCGATGACCACCCTCGACCGGCTGCAACGGCTGATCACCAGCCCATGGTTCAACCGCACGCTCGACGCGCTCGCCGTCGCGGTGCTCATCGTCGTCGTCGTCTGGGACGTCATCGGCCCCGGCGCCAGCGGCCTCGCGACGTGGACACTGCTCAACGGCGTAGCGGCGTTCCGGCTCTGGCGGCTCGCCGCCGTCGACAGCATCACGGAGCCCTTCCACGGCCGGCTACGCGCGTCGACGCACCCCGTGGCGCAGTGGTTCGACACGCTCGTGTCGTGCCCCTGGTGCCTGGGGTTCTGGATAGCCACCGCCCTCACGTGGGGCGTGTGGTGGCTCACGGACGCATACAGCACCGTCGACGCGTTGATCATGATGTGGGCCGCGAGCGCGGTCACCGGACTCGTAGCAAGCGCAGACGAGCGGCTACACCGCTGGTGACAAATGGGGTGAATCCGAATGGCTGATGGCGACCCGCTCGACGAGCTGCCCGACCCTGCCGACCACCAGTGCCTGCACATCACCGACGGCGGGCAGCACGCGCGCGCCCAGTGCACGAACGTCGCCACCGTGGGGAACTACTGCGGCCGGCACGTCGAGCACCCACAGCGCCGCATCGAGCACGCCACCGTGAGCCTCTTCGACTACGTGCAGGCCGCCATGCGAGCCCTAGGCGAGATCGTCAGCAACGAGGAAGAGAAAGCGGCTGACCGCGTCCGTGCGGCCAACAGCATCCTCGACCGCACCGGGCACGTCCCCGGACAGGCAATCACCCTGCAAGGCGCCAACGCGAACCTCGACGAAAAGCTGAACGCCATCCTGGCGGAGCGCGCCACAGCGAAGCGGGACGACGACGATGACGACACTGACGCCGGCGCCCCCGCAGACTGACGTCCTCTGCGGGCTCACCGACGACGAGGTGCGCCGGCTCTACGCCGACTCCGCGCCCATGGAACGCGTCGCGCTCGTCAAGCGCCTGGAAGCATGCCGGCAGGCAGCCATGGGCCTCGGAGATCTCGCGCGCGACGTCGTCGGGCGCACGTACATCGAGCGCCCCCACACCGATGCCCTGATGGCCGCACTAGGCCGCGCCGTCGAGCGTGCTGACCAGGGCCTCGACACCAACATCATCATCAGCATGCCCCCGGGCTCCGGAAAGTCGCAGATCGCGTCCGTCATCTTTCCGCTGTGGCTGACCCTGAACCGCCCGACCTGGGAAATCGGCCTCATCTCGGCGGAAGCATCCCTGGCGGAAAAGTTCAGCAATGACGTCAAGATGCAGTACGACCAGCGTGGCTCGACGAAGAGCATCGGCGGCGTCAAGGCGTGGTCGGTCGGCGGGAAGGGCGGAATCCTCGCGCGCGGCCTGACCGGCAACGTGTCCGGCCGGCGCCTGCGCGTCGCGATCATCGACGACCCGATCAAGCACATGTCGGACGCATACAGCAAGACGATGCGCGACAAGGTGTGGTCGATGTGGCAGTCAGCCATCAAGCCCCGCATGCGGCCCGGGAGCATCGTCCTCTCGATCGCCACCAGGTGGCACGAAGACGACCTGAACGGCCGGCTGCTGTCCGGGAAGGACGAAGACGAGTGGCGCACCATCGTCTTCCCCGCGATCGCGGAGGCTGGTGACGCGCTAGGCCGCGAGGTCGGTGAGCCGCTGCTGTCCGTGCAGGCGCACGAGACCACTGAACAGGCCCTGGCCCGCTGGGCGAAGACGAAACGCAGCGTCGGCACCGCGGTGTTCAACGCGCTCTACCAGCAGCACCCCGGCGATCTCGACGGCACGATCTTCAAGCTCGCCTGGTGGGCGTACTACACGCCTGGCACGCTCCCGGAGGCTGACCAGATCCTCACGAGCTGGGACCTGACGTTCGGCACCGGCGGCGAAGAAACGGGGGACTGGTGCGTCGGAACCGCCTGGCAACGCACCGGCAACCGGTACTTCCTGCTCGACATGATCCGCTTCCGTGGCCCGTTCACCGTGCAGCTCGACCGGATGACGTCGTTCATCGGGCGCTTCCCGAACGCGACGGCGCACCTGGTCGAGGAAGCGGCCAACGGCGCCGCTGCGATCTCGACGCTACGCCGCACCCTCGACGGCATCGTTGCCGTGCCCGTGCGGGCCGCGAACGGGTCGAAGATCGTGCGTGCGCAGTCGGTGGCCCCGCTCGTCGAGGCGAGGCAGGTCGAGCTGCCAGAGGGCCGCGGGTTCGTCGACGACTTCGTCACGGAGCTGTCAGCGTTCCCCACGGGGGAGCACGACGACATTGTTGACTCGACGTCGCAGGCCCTGACCCGGATGCGAGAGTCCGACGTCGGCCCCATCGACGTATGGACGGAGCGCCCGCGGCTGGGCGGCTGGTGAGCCGGTTAAATTCGGGGCCTGGACTATTCGCGTTCTATTCCGCCGCAGGTCAGGCGGTGAATTCGGCGGAATATAAGCACCCCTAGTCTTCGGGGTTCGGCACGCCGAAGAGTTCCTTGTGCAGGTTCTGGCAGTAGCCCCACACGTCGAACGTGGCCGCGTCCGCGCCGGCCTCTTTCGTCACGAGCCGGTGGCACCGCGTCAGGTCACCATCGGTGCCCCACTTGATGCGCGCGCCGCCGGCGCCCGTCTTCCAGTAGTTCTTCAGGCGCTCCGTCGAGAGCGTTGCCGCTGTCCGTGGGTCATCAGCCATGGGGAGATCGTAGGCACCCTGATAGCGTCGCCGTAGAGGTTCCGCACGGAAGACACGTCGTTGATCGTCCGCGCGGACGCTGGGGCGGGCCAGCCCCGGGCCGTCTCATCACGGGGCAAACGAGAGCCCCTACCGCCTGAACGGTAGGGGCTCTCGTCACGCCTGTAGGCGCTGTCTCAGAGCTGACTGCGTGAACGCGACCCGGGCTTGGTCCCGGACGATCAGCCCATCAGCCTCGTGACGCGCCCACGATGCGCCGTTCAGCCACCACTGCACACCGTCGCCCAGAGTGACCCGGTCGCCGTCTCGCGACGCCAGGCCACCGTGCGCCAGCTCTTCGGCGCGCTCGCGCTCCGCGGCCGTCATCGCTGCACCCTGTCCACGTCGAGCGTGCCGCGCGCGGCTGCCCACCCGGCGAGGAAACCGGCGTGCTCGCGCTCGCGCACCGTCCGGTCGGCGTGCACGCCGTACGCGCTGCGGTAGTTCGACCACGCACACGCCGCCTGGATGTCGTCTTCGGTCCGGACCTTGAACGTGATCGGTGCCCGGTTTGCCTGGAAGAACGGCAGGCCCGTCAGGTTCTCGACAACGAGCGACAGGTCATGGTGGCGGTGCTCATCGAGCCACGTGGACCAGCTCTCGGCGTCGACCAGCTCGACGCCGTCGACGGCGTGCCGTAGGTCCGGGCCGCCGTCGTCGTCGGTGTTGCACCAGAGCGTGAACCGCGCGGTCATGAGTGCATCGCGTAGTAGGTGTAGCCCCGCTCTGCCTCCGGGATGTTCTCGTCGTCTTCGGGGACGTCGACGCGCGTGAACGACGCCGAGTCCGGGTCAACCCCGTACTCGTTGGGCATGAACTCTTCGATGGCGCGCCGGTAGACACCGTCCATCTCCGGGTGCTCGATGACGGGTGCCGTCAGGGTGCGAACCCGGACGATGTAGTAGTTCCCCTCGATGTCGTACCAACCGACAATCGTGAACGTCATCGCGTCTCTCTTTCCGTAGGGGGCACCCATCCGTGGGTGCCGCACGTGTCGCACATCGGGTTGCGCCACCCGGTGTTCAGTCGCCGCATCGCGACGGTCGAGGCGTCGACGTAACCATGGGGCAGCGGGTGGTCGTGCACGGCGTTGGGGCAGTCGGTGCTGCGAGCGCCAGGCGTCTCGTCTCCGCCGCAGATGTAGATGGCTGGTACGGTCCTAGACATTCGTCCCCGTTTCGCCGTTAATCGCCGTTATGTCAGAAGTAGCGGATCACGGCGTGCGCTCGTGCTTGCGCTCGTGCCGACCGCGCAGGTGCCATCCCAACCATGCCGCCGGTATGCCGAACCGCAGCCAGTCCCCCACCAGCTCGAACGTGACGCGCCAGAACTCATCCCACGCTTCGGGGCTCATGGCCACCCCACGCCCAGCACGAACACGACGTACAGCATGCCCACCAGGATCCGCGCGAGGTAGATGGTGGCGGCGATGCACCCGGCGAACCAGATGACGTTCCATCCCCACCAGAGCAGCACCGCGACGGGGCCATTGCCGGCCGGTGACCACTTGCGGCGGCGCTTCACTGCGCGGCGACCCACACCAGTTCTTTCGCGTCGGTGGTCGCGACCCGCGTGAACCAGACGAGTTCCGTGGCCGCAGCCCGGACGCCGTCGAACACGTCGGCGCCGTATCCGGCCGTCACGGCGCCGATGAAGGCACACGAGGCCGCGACGAGCAGCCAGTTGCCGATCTTGCGGTGGTGGTCCATGGCGGGGTGCCTTCCAGGTCGGGTCGCGTGGGTGGTCAGCGTCGCGCCGTGGTCAGGTGCGCGTGACGCTGCGGGTCATAGTGCGTGCCGCATGGCTCGTACAGCGCCCAGCGTACGAAGGCGCCGGCGTCGGTGCGCACGGCCTCGAACTCGCAGTCCGGGCAGGGTGGTTCGGTCGGCATGGTTCCTCCGTGTCGCGTGTCGGTGGTCCACGGTAAGGTTCAGCCCCGTCGTTGCGCAAGGGGGGTGCATTCGCGCCCGTAAGGTTTTGCTTCGTCGCAGGTTGATATGCGACCATGGCGACCATGGAACCGAACAAGGGACACCGCGAGACGGTTACCGCCGCAGCCGAAGAGCTGGCGGAGCATACGAAGACCCGAAAGGCACTGATCGAGGCACGCAACACCGCCATCAAGGCAGCGAGCGCCGACGAGATCCCCGACCGGGCCATCTCCCGGTGGACCGGCCTCTCACCGGCGCAGGTCCGACGCATCACCCACGGAACGAAGTAGGCCACGTCCCCCATGCCGACACGGGGGACGCAGCCAATGCCCCACGCGACACGTGCAGGCGGTACAAACCTACCGTCTGCCTCCCCAGAGAGGCGGATATGACCACCGACGAGCCGGATGAGATTGGTCTCGACAAGTACGCCGACGGCCTCGCCATGGATGACGTCTTCGTCACCCTCGATGCCGACGGCAACCCCTACATCGACGCCGGTGACGGTCTGGGGCTCATCCCCTGGGATCACCTGTCCATGTCGAAGCCCGCACGCCCCGACGACGAGGCATGCCCCGACGACGAGGCGGACGACATCGACGACGGAACCGTGGTCGAGGCCACCGTCAGCCGCGAGCGCCGCGAGGTAGGCCCGTGGATGCGCACGCGTGTCGGCGCGCCGCTCGCGCGTGCTGGTGGCCACCTGGTGCGCTCCCCCTGGTACGCGCTGCGTGGAACCGGTGAGACCGTGCGTCGCTGCGTGCGGTGGGTGTTCGCCGCAGACGACGCCGTGATGCGCTCCGCCGAGATCAAGGCCGCGCCCACCCTCAGTGCCCGGTCGGAGATCCGCCGCGCGTACGCCGGTGGCACCCTGGCCCGCGGCGTGCTCGCGAGCGCCCCCCTGTTCGCCACGTGGGGGTGGATCGAGTTGGGGCAGTGGGGCATCGTCCCGGCGATCACCCTGGGCGCCACGTACGTCACCATGCACGCCGTCGGACAGCGCACCCTCACGCGCCGCCCGGAGGCGCAGGCCGCTGCGCGGCACGTCACCGCGAAGGGCAAGCGGCCCCCGCTGTCGCGCCCGTTCGTCACCGAAGCGCTCGAACTCGCGGGGTTCGGCGCAATCACCATGCCCAACGGCGGCACGCAGGGGCCGCTGATCATCTCCGCCACCCCGGTCAAGGGCGGCGAGCGTATGGTCATCGACCTGCCCCCCGGCGTGCCCGTCTCGCGCCTGATCAAGAAGCATGACGAGCTGGCCGGCGCGCTGGGGCGCCCCGCAGAGTGCGTCGTCATCGAGGCGCGCCCGGAGATCTCGCCCGTCCGGTTCGAGCTGTTCATTGCCCACACGCTGATGTCGGAGCGCAAGCCCCCCCGGTGGCCACTGGCGAAGGTCGCACCCCGGTCGTTCTTCGACCCGGTGCCCGTCGGCGTCGACGCGCAGGGCAACGTCGTGCACGCTCCCCTGGCGGAGGTACACGGGCTCGTCGGTGGCGGCACCGGGTCCGGCAAGACGTACACCGTGCGGCTGCTGCTCATGGCAGCTGCATGCGACCCCACGGCGATCATGCTGATTCACAACCTGAAGGGCGGTGGCGACTACCGGGGGTTCAAGCCCGTCGCGCACACGCTGCGTTCGGGCACCAGCCGCGCGGACGTCGCGGCGCTCGCGGATGACCTGGCGTGGCTTCAGTCGGAGATCGCGCGGCGTGGCCGCATCCTGGAGAACCTGCCGGCGTCGCTTACCCCTGAGGGGAAGCTGACACCACAGGTCGCCCGCGACTACGACATGCCGCCCATCGTGCTCGTCGTCAACGAGGCGCAGCGCGCGTTCACGGCGCCCGGCGGAGACGTCATCGCGGAGCGCGTGCAGGACGTCGTGCGCACGGCGCGCGCCGTCGGCATCGTGGTGCGTCTGGTCACGCAGGGCACGAAGGAAGGCGCGATCCCGTCGGGCATCCTCGACCAGCTCACCCACCGGTTCGGGCACGGCGTCACGAACATCGCTGACGCCAACCTGATCCTCGGGTCGGACGCGCACGGCCGCGGGTACCGCGCTGTCGACATCGAGACACCTGGTGTCGCGTACGTCGGCACGGCCGGTGGGCGCATGGTGCGCGCGCGGATGGCGAAGGTCGACCTTCCGGAGGTAGAGCGCATCGTGACGGAGGCTGCTGCCCTGCGGCGTTCTGCTGGGACGCTGACGGGCATGGCTGCCGGTACCGACGCTCCGGACCCGCACGACGGCGGCACGCGGTCGTTCCTGGGTGACGTGCTGGCGGTGTGGCCCGTCGTCGACGGGAAGCCTGTCGTGAACGCCTGGTCGCGGGTGCTGGCTGATGCGCTCGTCGCGCACGACGGCGACGAGTATCCCGCCGACGTCGTCGACGGCGCCTACGTGTCCCGGCGCCTGTCCGACGCCGGCGTCACCGTCTCGACGCAGCGCATCGGGGAAAAGTCAGCTCGCGGCGCGCGACACGCCGACGTGCTCGCGGCGCACGAGCGCGGCTAATTCGGGCTATCGTCGTTCGCGTCGCTCACGGCGATTCCACAGCACAGAGCCCCAGCAACCGGACACCAGACACGGTTGCTGGGGCTCCGTGCTGTCCGGGTTCCATAACTATGCATACGGATGGTCATACCATCGCGACATGCGCTCAACGCCCATCGGAACCCGCCGGCCCGCATACTCTCGCGACGTCCCACGCCGCAAGCCTCTTCGTCCCGAACCCACCCCGCTCCGGACGCCGGCGGACCTGTACCCCGTCGACGTCCGCAGCAGCATCGGACCCCGGGGCACGTACGACCGCTTCGCACGCATGGTCATCACTGACGAGTTCATCTACATCGCGTCCTCCCGGAACAAGGGGAAGAAGCTCGACAAGGTCACCAGGTACCCGCGTCCGGCCGGCGAGCCGGTGCAGACCGCCGCGAAGCGCGGCAACTGGGGGCCGTTCTCCTGGTCCGGCTGTGGGTGCGGGAACTCGTGGGGCATCCACACCCGGGCCAAGCTCATCGACATTGGCAACGCTTCGGCAGCGGACGCGTAAGGCACGTCATGGGACTGTTCCGAAACGCTGACGAGCCGATCACGGCGGCAACGGTCCGCTCGTTCGACCGCATCCCGAACCACGCGCAGACGAGCCTGATCGACACGGACCTGTGGCACCTGTACCGGTGTGTCCCGGAGATCCACTACGCAGTGAACCAGCAGGCCCGGCTCGTCGGACGCCTCGACTGGCGCATCAGCATCGATGGCACCGAAGTTGACGACTCCGAAGAGGTCATGCGGCAGGCGTTCGGCAGCGACCTGCGGGGCATCGCAACATACGGCGCGATCCATCTTCAGGTGGCGGGGCAGTTCTACCTGATCCGCACGCCGACGTCGCAGCGAGGTAAGCCCCGGTGGCGCATCATCCGCTCGCCGCTCCCCCACGATCAGAAGAAGGTCGCGGAGGCCGCGAACGCCGTCGTTCAGGTGGTCGTCGAGGACCCGGCGCTAGACGAGCGTGCTGACTCCCCCGTGATGGCGGTGAAGGACATCGCCACCGAACTCATCCTGACGCGCGCGCAGGCTCGCGCCACGGCGAGAAACCGCACCGCGCAGCTCATGACCGTCATCTACCCGAAGGAAGGCGCCGGCCCGAACCCGGCGGAGTTCGAGCGGAAGATAGCGAAGGTCATGACGGACCCGCTGACCGACGAAAAGTCCGGGTCGGTCGCGGTGCCGAACCTCATTGCGTGGCCGTACCAGTACATCGACGGGTGGAAGACACTCGACTTCACCGGCCCCATTGACGAGCGTCTACACGAGCGCGTCGACCGGCTGATCAGGCAGCTCGCCGTCGGGCTCGACATCACGCCGTCGCTGCTGCTGGGCCTGGAAGACTCCACCCACTGGACCGCCTGGGCGTCGCAAGAGGACAACTGGCTGGGGCACGTCGAGCCGCTGGCCGCGCCCATCGGGCAGGCCATGGCTGCGGCGATCGCGATGCTCACCGGCGCCGACGTCGACGCCATCGAGATCACCCCGGACCCGTCCCCGCTGCTGAAGCGGCGTCCGGCGATCGCTGACGTACTCGCCGCGTGGGAAGCGGGACTCATCTCCGACGAGTGGGCGCGCGAACAGCTCGGAGCGCCGGACACAGAGGCCGGCCCTGGGCGGCAGCAGATCGAGGCCGGCCCGCAGCAGGAACAGGAAGCGGTGGGCGAACCAGTCATCGAGGCGTCGGAGCAGCGGCAGATCACGCAGTCAACGACGCCCACCGCCGCGGCGGTCGGCGCGCAGGGTGTCGACATCGACGGCCGGCGCCTCGCGGAGATCGACGAGCAGGCGTACGCGTCGTTCACGGATCTCGTGCAGGACATCGCTGACCGGGTGCTCGAAAAGCTCGGTGCCCGGGTGCGGTCACTGTTGCAGGGCAGGCCAGGGGAAGCACCGCCCCGCGACATGTCGAACATCGAGGTAGCGCGCACCTACGCCGGTGAGATCCCGAACGCCGACGCGACGCTGAACCAGACCGTGCAGGAAGCTCTCGTGCGGGTGCTGCGGATCATCACTCGGGCGCAGGGCCGTGTCCGGGCCATGGGTGTCGACATTTCGACGTCGACGGCGGAGGATCCGCGGGTGATCGGCGCCGGTGAGGCGTTCCTTGCCGCGGTGGTGGCGACCGTCGCGGCGATACGCGGGGGCGGCACGGGCATCGCGGAAGCGAGCATGGCCGCCCGGCAGATCGCGACCATCGCGGGCGGAGGTGAGGCGTCGGATTTTGGGGGGGCCGTCAGCGGGATAGCGCTGGCGGCGACGACGATGGCAGTGATCCGGCGTGACCATGGGCTTGTTCCGGAGACAGGCCCGGACGGCAGCACCCGGTACCGGTGGCTGCACCTGTACGAAGGGCTGAACCCGCACCCGGTGCACCTGTCCCTGAAAGACGCGCTGGTCGACCAGATCCCGGTGTTCGCCGGCGGGTACCTCGCGTTCCCCGGGGATCATGCTGGGTGTGAGTGCATCGCGGTGCCGGCGGAGCTGGTGCGCGTCCGCACGGGGTACTCCCAGCTTCAACCAACCGGCGGAGGGTGACGACGTGAACGATGCACTGGCGAACTTCAAGCTGTCGAAGATCCGGCAGGGGCTCGACGAGGCGCGATCCGCTGCGGTGGTCGCGTCGGAGGACCCGCCGGCCGCGAAGGACGACACGGGGGCTCCCCCGGTCGGTGACCCGGGAAAGGACGACGACTGATGGATCCCCTGACGAGGTATGGCGCGCTGAAGCTCGCACAGCGCGTCGGCGCGCGCCTACGTGGCGACAGTGGCTGCGACACCTGCCCGACGGTGCTGACGGCGCCCGACGGCGTCGTGGTGACAGACAAGCCCATCGCCGCGGCGGCGACCACCGTCGCGCAGGCCGTCGTGTTCCCCGCGGAGCACTTCAAGAAGTGGGAGCCGCGCGGCAAGGCCATGGAACCGCTGACGTTCCACCCTGACGGCAGCATCACCGGGCACATCGCGGGGCAGGGGTGCTTCCGCGACGGGAACATGACCCGGTGCGAGCGGTACCAGCCTGACCCCGACCCGAAGCTGTCCAACTTCCACACGTGGACCACGACGCTCGACACCGGCGAGGTCATCCGCACGGGCGTCCTGACGGCGAGCGGGAAACATGCGGACCTGTACGCCGGGATGACGGCGTCGGACGTGCGCCGGATCCATGAGGACACGTCCACCGTGATCGCGCGGGTGCGTGCGTGGGAGGACGGCAACGGGCGTCTCGCGGTGGCCGGTAGCATCATCCCGACCATCGACCCGGGGTCACTCTCACAGGCCGCAGGGGCGCCGGTGAGCATCGAGCAGATTCCTACGTTCGAGACCAACGGTCGGAACACGCTGGTATCCGCGCACATGGTTGTGCACCCGGCGTGGCCAGTGCTGGAGACCGCTTCGTGAGAGTCGCCGTCTTCGTGCAGGGGTTCGCGTACGGGCGCGGGCGGGCCACCACTGTTGTCGAGCTGGTGGCGCCGCTCGCGCGCCGTGGTCACGAAGTCGACGTGTTCGTGCCATCGCCCCGGTTCGTGCAGCCCGTCGACGCGCCGCTGACCATCCAGCCATTGGGACAGTTCCGTTCCGACACGCGATACGACGTCGTGCTGTACAACTCCGGGCTACCGTCCGGAACGCTGGGGCTCATCAACCGTGCCAAGGCGAAGCGGCTGATGTTCCAGCACAGCTACCAGACCAACGACCCGGGCCTGCGCCTAGCGGACATGGTCTGGTACCCGTCGAACGCGTGCGCCGCCGTCGACAAGGGCAGCCGGTACCGCAAGATCGTCGTGCCCCCGCCCATCGACCCGGACCGGTACCGCACGAAGCCCGGCAGCAAGGTCGGGCTGTCGCTGTCCTCGCCGTGGAAGGGCGGCGCCGTCGTCGCGGCGGTCGCGCGGTCGCTGCCGCAACACCGGTTCCTGGTGGTGAAGGACGGGCGCGGCAACGGCGTCAGCCTGTTCAAGGGGCTGCCGAACGTCGAGCTGGCGGAGTTCATGGACCCGCGCGAGTTCTACGCGCAGTGCAAGGTCCAGGTGTTCCCGTCACGGTCGGAGTCGTACGGGCGTGTCGGCGTCGAGGGGGCCGTGTCCGGGATCCCGCTGATCGCGTCGAACGACCCCGGGATCAGGGAGGCCATGGGCGGTCACGGCATCTACGTGGCTCGCGGTGACATCCCCCGGTGGACGCGCACCGTCAACCAGCTCATGACTGACCGGAAGGCGTGGAAGGCCGCGAGCGCCGACGTGTCGAAGCGCGCTGCGGCGATCGCGTACCAGCGTGACCAGCTCGCGTTCGTGCGGCACGTCGAGACCCTGGTGCAGTGACGTCCGGCGCCCCGCGGGACTCCAGATGCCCGCGGGGTACCGGACACCCGGGAGCCTAAGGGCTACTATCCGGGTAGGCGACTGTCTGTCAGGCAGGCCACGTGACCATTCCGTGCCCTGTCGAAAGGAACAGACATGGCTAAGCCCGATCCGCTCAAGATCCTCGCCGCGCTCGACGGCGACGAGAAGCCCACCACCGCAGATCTCACGGCCGCGCAGGCAGAGCTGAAGGACGCTCTTGACGCTGCGACGAAGGCCGACACGCCGGACATCGAGCTGGCGAAGGAGCTGCACGCCGGCGTTCAGGCCATCGCGAAGGAACTGGCCAAGCGCGACGAGGACGACGCGAAGGCCCGCGAAGAGCTGAAGGCTCTGCGCACCGGCATCTTCGACGACGACGACGCGCAGGCAGCAGCCGACGCTGCAGCCGCAGCGGACGCCAAGGGCGGCGACTCGACGGCGCCCGGCGCTCCGAAGGACGGCGAGCCGGCACCCACCGGCGAGCAGGTCGCGGAGCCCGTGGCCGCATCTACCGGTTCGTCCATCGTGGCCCGCATCAAGGCTATGGCGAAGGACCGTGTCCCGGAGGCGGCGGCCCCCGTCGCGAAGCGCGGCATCCGGCACAAGGGTGTCGGCGTCGCGTCGAACTTCGAGCTTGACCGCGGCGACTTCGGAGAGCTGGGCGCGCTGTTCTCGACGCACGCCAAGCAGATCATGAACCCAGGCAACCCGGGTCACCTGTTCCGGCTGAACCGCGAGTTCGACGAGTCCCGGCAGCTCGGGTTCAACGTCGATCTCAACAACCAGCGCATGCTGTCCTGGTTCGGCGCCGGGCAGGGGCAGCAGACGCCTCTCGCCGCCGCGTGTGGGCTCTGTGGCCCCGGCGACGTCGACCACACCCACCCCGTGTGCTCGGAGGAAGGGCGTCCGATTCGTGACGCTCTGCCGCAGTTCCAGGCGACCAGGGGAAAGATCACTTTTGCCCCGGCAATGAGCATCGGTGACCTGTCCCAGAACGTGTCCATCTGGACCCTGGAAGACGACATGGCTGCGTGTGCCGCCGACTCCCCGGAGTCCCCCGGCGTCTCGCCCACGAAGCCCTGCCCGCCGATCCTCTGCCCCGAAGAGCTGACCTGCGCCACGGACGCCGTCGTGCGCTGTGTCACGGTCGGCAACTTCCAGGCGCAGTTCAGCCCGGAGTTCTGGGCTTCGTCGCTCGCGCTGCTCATGGCGGAGTTCGACCGCGTCGCAGAACAGAAGATCATCGAGGAGATCCACGCCGCCAGCGTGAACCTCGGCGTGGTCGACGGCTGCAACACGCTCGCGTCGTTCCTCACCGGCATCAACAGCATCGTCGCGGCGGACCGCTCCGCGCAGCGCAACATGAGCCGGCGCTACCGGGTCATCGCGGACGCGTACATCCGTGACTACCTGCGTAACCAGGTCATTACGAACCTGGGCGTGGCGAACAACTTCACCGCGCTTCAGCTCGCAGACGCCACCATCAACGCGTGGCTCAACGACGTCGGCGTCACCCCGGTGTGGACCTACGACGGCACGTTCGACGGCGAGCAGCACCGCATCCTGCTGCCGGGTGAGACGCCGGCCGACGCCGGCGTGTACATCCAGCCGGAAGACGCGTTCGTGTTCCTCGACGGCGGCACGCTCGACCTGGGCACCGACATTCACGACTCGATGCTGAACGCCACGAACGACCGCCAGGCATTCGCGGAGAGCTTCGAGAAGACGTGCTTCCGCGGCTGCTCGGCGTACTACTTCGAGATCCCGGTTGCCTCCGGCTGCGGCTGCGGCAACGTGCAGTGCACCAGCGACAGCCCCGCGCTCGACCTGGTCGGCTGACCCACCACCCCTACCGCTGAAGGGTGGTGAGCAATGGCAATCCCCATCCCGGTCGAGCTTGACCGGTGTGACTCCGCGCCAGCGGGCGGGTTCCTCACGGAATCCTGCCCGCTGCCGGAGGGCTGGGAGCGGGGTATCTCGTTCCAGGACACGGCGTGTCTCACGCCTACCGTCATGGGCGAGTGCCCGGCGTGCGACGTCCCGGGCCTGAAGGACGCGCAGACGGCCGGCACGGAGACGTTCCGGCCCGTCTCGCTGATTCAGGCTGTCGAGTGCTCGACGTTCGGTGGGATCGATGTGGCCGCTGTCGCGCGGGAAGGTCTCGACGCGACGGCCGGCTATGCGCTCGCGCGGGAGCTGCTGACCGGCGAGGCCGCTCGCCGTGACGCGAACCCCCGCGCGCAGGGTGACCAGTCGAACCCGTCGTTGCAGACGCATGCCGTCGATCTCGGTACCGCGTTCACGGACATCATCAGCGCCGTCGGGTGCCTGGAACAGGCCATGGCGGACACCACGGCCGGACGGCGGGGCGTGATCCTGGTGGGCCCGCAGCTCGCGTTGGAGATGTGGCCGTTCCTGGTGCGCACCGGTGACGGTCTCTTCACGATCACGGGTACGCGGGTCATCGTCGACGGCGGGTTCGACGGCCGGCCCCCGCTCGACTCGCCGGCGGACGAGTCACCTGGCGACCCGTGCCTGCCCTGGAACACGACCGGTGGCCCCGCTGCCGGTGACGAGCTGTACATCTACGCGACGGCGTCGGTGTGGGCCGGTGTCCGCTCACCGGGCCGGACGCTCGGTGACATCGACCGGGCGAACAACACGTCGACCGCTCGTGACGAGCGGCCGGCGCTCGCGGTGTTCTCGCCGTGCGCCACGTTCGCGGTCGGGTCGAGCATCCCCGCTGCGTGCAGCTCGCGCAGCAACGTCACGGACCCTCCGTCGCCTATCCAGCCCCTCGACGCGTAGAAAGGAACGCGCATGCCACAGCAGTGTTTCAAGCCCTTCCGGGCACAGTCTCTGCGTGTCACCGAACTCGACGACTGCTGCACGCCCCCGCCCCCGGAGGACTCCCCGGAGTCGCCCGCCGGCCTCCCGTGCAGCATCGCCGTGACGGACTCGTTCACGCTGGTCAGCGCCGAAGCCCAGGTCGACGAGGGTGAATCGATCCTCGAACGGAAGGCGAACGGCGACATCTGCATCAACGAGCGGGACCCGTCCGTTCTGGAAGGGTTCAACGTCTCGATCACGCTGTGCCAGGTGGACCCGTGGTTCATCAGCAAGCTGACCGGGTGGCCCATCGTCATGGACCAGGCGTGCAACGCCGTCGGTATCGACGTCATGGACGGCATCAACACGAACCAGGTGGCGCTGGAGATGTGGACCGGCGTGGCCGGCATCGACTGCGGCGCCGGCGCCCGGTACGGGTACGCGCTGTTCCCGTGCATCGAGAACTGGCAGCTGGACGGAGAGATCGAGTGGGGTGGGTCGGACACCATCTGGTCGATCACCCTGGCCGGTTTCGCGAAGGGTGCTCACGCGTGGGGCCGTGGGCCGTACAACGACGTTCAGCAGAGCGTCGACGGGCGGCTGGTCGACCCGATGCGGCCCGGGGCCATCATGCGGAAGATGGCCACCGACGTCCCGCCGCCGTCGTACATCTCGACGTGTCAGGACTGCCTGCCGCCGACGGCGGAGTACGGGTACGTCGGGCTGTCGGACATCTCGCTGCCTGACCCCTGCCTCGTGCCGGCGTGACGGTTGCGTCTGATCGTGGTGCGGCCCCTGGACAGCCTTCCCGGGGGTCGCACCACTCACGTCGAGGGAGGTGCGCGCATTGAGTGAACCGTCACCGGGATCACCCGGAGATGACTCGCCAGGCCGGTTCGTGTCGTGTGATGACGCGTGCTGGCCGGCGCCGTACGTGTGCGACGACTGCTGCAACCTCGACATCGAGGGCATGGAACCGGCGCTGGTGAGGATGGCGGAGCGGTGGGCCGCGAACTACCTGCACAGGGCAACAGGGAGGATCTACGGCGGATGCCCGCGGACCTACCGGCCGTGCCGCGAGAACTGCGCGCCGGCCGCGAACTGCTGCGGTGGGTACTCCGGCGCCGGCGTGACGCGCCCGTACCGGCTCGCGAACTCCCTCGACTGGGTGAACGTGTCCTGCGGGCGGTGCAAGAGCGGGTGCCAGTGCACGGAGGTCAGCGAGGTCTACCTGCCCGGCGTGTCGCAGGTGCTCAACGTCCGGCTCGACGGCGTCGACTACGACCCGTGCGGGATGGTCGCGGTGTACGACAGCGAGCGCATCGTACGGACCGACGGCGGGCGGTGGCCCATCTGCCAAGAGCTGGGGAAGATCGACGGCCCCGGGACGTGGTCCATCACCGTGCTGGAAGGGAAGTGCCCGCCCGACGGCGTCGAGCTGATCACGGGCATCCTGATGTGCGAGTTCCTGAAGGCGTGCATGCGGAAGGACGACTGCCGGCTGCCGCGTCGTATCCAGACGATCACCCGGCAGGGGGTGACCATCGGGTTCAACGACCGGTTCGAGAACCTGGTGAACCTCCGCACCGGCATCTGGGAAATCGACGCGTGGATCGAGCAGGCGCGCTACGTCGGCGCCGCTACGCCGTCGATCATCAGCCCGGAGCTGGTGCAGCAGACGGAACTCACCTGGCCGCGCCCGGGGAACGACTGCATGGGTTCGGCGGGTTCCTGGTGAGCGCCGCCCCGGTGGTCGGCGTGCTCGAACTGCTGTCGGATCTGCTGGAGATCATGACACACGACGAGTCGGAAGGCAGCGACGTCGACGCGTCGTGCGTGCTCGACCCGTTCTGCCGCGTCGCCGTGTACCCGGGGCCTGAAGTGCCGTTCGACTCGTGCGAGGTAGACGACTGCACGGACGGTTCTGACGGGCAGCTCTACGCCGCCATCACGGGCCTCGCACCGCACCCGTCGAACACCGGCACCGGGTGCGACGCGTGGGTGTGGTCGGCGCAGGTGGGCGCCGTGCGCTGCATGGCGAAGCCCGGCGATGACATGGACTTCCCGTCGGTCGACGCGGTGCAGGCGGATGCCGCACGGCAGGCCGTCGACGCTGACGGGATCTTCCGCGCAATCAGGTGCTGCGCGCCTAAGATTCAGCGCCTGAGGGACGCTGCTATGGTCGTGACGACTTGGACCCCCGTGGTGGGGGGCGGTTGTGGTGGCGGGTTCTGGACAATCACGGGGAGGTTCGATGTCTGCTGCTGATCGCATGGCCGTCCGTATGCCGGGCGGCGAAATCCGTTCGGTGCCGCGCCGTGTCGGGCTCGCGATGGTCGCCCGAAGCCAGGCGACGCACGCACCCGCGCAGAGCGCACCGAACCCCACCGCGAAGGGGCGCCGCCCCGTGAGCGCCGTGACCGTGGTGACGGCGGAGGCGCCGCAGCTTGACGGTGCGAAGCCTGACGCCGTCGTCGTCGACGAGCCGACAGCACCCGTCGTCGATCTCGCGGACCCGGAGCACGGTCCCGTGATCGACCCTGCGGAGGTCTTCGAGGAAGACGAGCCGACAGCGCCACCCGCCGTCCCGCTGGGCTACCCGGTGCGCCCGAAGGGCAACGCAGCCCGCGAAGTCTGGGCGGAGTATGCACGCGTGCAAGGCGTCGAGATCTTCGACGACATGGGCCGCAACGACATCCGCGACGCCGTCGACGCGAAGTTTGAATCTGACCGCATGTCCCGGCCTGCCCTTCAGGGTGGACGACCGGCAACACCGGAAGATGAGCCGGTGACCGAGGACATGGTCACCAGTGCCGATCCGGGCGAACGTACGGCGTAGCGGTCCCACCACCGGCGATGCAGACGCGCGCCGCCAGATCCGCGAAGAGGTCGCCCGCGCTGTAGGCGAGGCGACCATTCGGCGTGTCCGGAAACGAATCCAGGACCACCCCGCCGGCGTCGAGGCGGCGAACGCGATGACGGTCGAGTCGGGCTACGGGCAGGCCACCATCGTTTCCCAGCACGGAAACCCCGGGGTGATCCCGGCGTCTCGTGATGCGCAGGGGTTCTCGCGCTGGGGCAAGAGGTTCATGTGGTGGCCCGGTGCGCGCCACCCCGTCAGGTTCGTCCGCAACTACAAGGGCTTGCGGCCCTTGCTGGAAGCGGAGATGTCCCGTGTGTCGACGTCGGAAGTCGACGTCGACACCACCATCCGATGATCACAGGAGGCTGAAACACATGGCGATCAGAGTCGATGCAAATGCACGCATGGAAGGCATGGGGGGGATGGAGGGTGCCACCGAAGAGGTGTGGCTGCCTGGTCCCGATGGCGAGCCCGACGGCGAAGGGCCGTACGACTTCGCCTACCCGCGCATGGGACGGCTGCTGAAGATGCAGCGCACCCTGCCGAACCTGACCGACGTGCAGGCGGTCAAGGAATCGGGACGCGCTCAGACGGACTGGATGAAGAAGGGCTTCGGTCCGGAGGCGTGGGCGCACATCGTCGAACGCATGGACGACGACGACGACATCCTCGATGACGAGCACATGCAGTGGCTGTTCATGGAACTTCAGAAGGCGAACACGGGGCGCCCTACTACATCTTCCAACGGTGCATCGCGGCAGCCGTGGAAGAAGCCGTCAACGGCCGCGCCATCGCGTCAGGAATCCGACTCGGAGAACTAGACGGCCGCGAGCTATGCGACCTGATCTTCTTCTGGCTACTTGAAGGAAAGAACGAGGCCGAACAGATGAAAACGCGCGGCAAGTTCGAGATCCCCCCGAAGGGGTATCGAGGCGACACGGCTGGCACGTCGTGGGACCCGAACGTCATGGCCGGCGAGTTCGGCAACGGCGAGGCGTTCAACGAGGGTGAGGTGTAGCCGTGGCCATCCGGGTTCCGGTGCTGCTGGACATCAGCGGTGACGCCGACATCGACATCGATAGGCCGATTCGTCAGGCCATCGATGGCGTCGACGTCAGCGGGGCGGGGCAACGTCTCGGCACCGACCTGGGCGATGGCATCGTGCGGGGCGCGGACGGCCGGCTGCGGGACGCTCGCGGCCGGTTCGCCGCGGCCGGTGAGGAATCCGGTCGTGGCTTCGGCAGCGGGTTCAGCAGCGGTCTCGGCAACACCCTGACCGACGCCATCACCCGTCAGGGGTCAGCGTTCCTCCGTCTCGGCTCCGTGGCGTCGGGTCTGGTGGGTGCGCTCGTGCCCATCGGGCCGTCGCTTGCCGGCGTCGCTGCGGGCGCGCTGGCGGTCGCTGGGGCCGTCGGGCAGGCGTCGGTAGCAGCCCTGGCCGCTGGTGGCGTGATGGCCTCCCTAGGGCAGGCACAGCTCGCTGTGTCGGTGGGTTCCCGGGGGGTCAGCGATGCCATCAGCGCGCAGTCGGCGGCGCAGCAGGAACTCGCGGCCACGGGCGAGATCTCGGCGGCGACGCAGGACAAGCTGACGGCGGCCATGGAAGGGCTCGCGCCGGCCGCGCGTCAGGTGGTCGGCGTCGTCGGTGAGCTGACGCCCGCGTGGTCCGCGTTCCAGAACTCCGTGCAGCAGGAACTCTTCGCCGGGCTCGCCGGCGAGCTGACGAACCTGTCCGGCTCGATCCTGCCCAGCCTGACGACGAACCTGACCGCGACCGCGGGCATCCTGAACACCGCGGCGGTCGCGTTCTCCCAGTTCATCGTGTCCGGTGGTGGCGCTGGCCAGATCAGCAACATCATGGCCGGCCTCAACGACACGCTCGCGGCGTTCCTGCCCACGCTGGGCAGCGTCGGGCAGGGGCTGCTCAACCTGTTCGAGGGATCTATCGGCTCGTCGACGCAGCTCGCTGCCTCGATCTCGCGCGTGACTGCGGGGTTCGCGGGGTGGACGGAGGGTGTCGTGCAGTCGGGTGCGCTCGCTGACGCGCTCGACATGGCGCTATCGACCATGGGGACCCTAGTGGGCATCGTGACCAACCTGGGGTCGATCCTGATATCGGTGCTGAAGCCCGGCGTAGACGAGGGTGCGAACCTACTCGCGATCTTCGAGGGGGCCACGGCGCAGCTCGCGGCGTTCCTACAGACCGCGAGCGCGCAGGCCGGCCTACAGCAGTTCTACGACCTGATCACGCAGGTAGGCGAGACCATCAGCATCCTGGGCGGCGTCGTCGGGCCGATCTTCACCGGCATCGCGTCGCTGCTGTCGGTGCTCATCCCGATCGTCACGCAGCTCCGTACCGCGCTCGAACCGGTGATCACGGCCCTTGCGGTGAACCTGTCCACCGCGGTGCAGGGCCTCGCCCCGGTTATCGGTGTCGTGCTCGGTGTGGTCGCATCGCTCATCGGGGTGCTCGCGCCGCTGGTGACCCTGATCCTGAACGCGCTGGGGCCGGCACTCGCGGAGATCGGGCGCCTGTTCTCCGCGAACCTGGCGCCTGCGATCTCGGGGCTGTTCGCGCTGCTACAGCCGCTTATCGGGATCTTCCTCAACATCTTCGGTGCCCAGGTGGTCAATGCCATCACGCTCGTCGTCGACGTGTTGGGCGGGGTCTTCGACATTCTGGGCGGCCTCATCAACTTCCTGGTCGGCGTGTTTACCGGCGACTGGGAAAAGGCATGGGATGGCCTGGTTCAGGTGGCCGATGGCGTTGTCTCGATCCTGACCGGAATAGTGCAATTCCTGTGGCGCACGGTGCAGAACTACTTCAAGAACGGTGGTCAGCAGGTACTTGCGGCGGTGCGGGATTGGTGGACTGGGATCACTACACAGTTCACCCAATTTCAGGCACGTGTCATTCAGGGCATTGCGAATTGGATCATCGGCCTTGTGCTGCGGTTCGTCAACCTGCGCAACCAGGTCATCGCGAATGTCCGTGGTCTGTGGTCCGTGGCGGGCAGCCTTTTCCGGCTAGGCGTGCGGACGGTGGGCGACTCGGTGCGCAACGGCCTCAGTGCCGTGCTGACCTATTTCCGGAACCTGCCGGGGCAGATCGGTCGGGCCATCGGGAACCTGGGGAGCCTGCTCTACGACGCGGGGCAGAACGTGGTGCAGGGCCTCATTGACGGCATCTACAACATGATCGGGCGGCTCGCGTCGGCGGCGTCCTCGATGGCGGAGACGATCCGCGGGTACCTGCCGTTCTCGCCGGCGAAGGTCGGGCCGCTGTCGGGCGCGGGCAGCCCGGACAACTCGGGTCGGCAGATTGCGCAGATGGTCGCTGACGGCATCCTCGCGAACGTTAACGCGCCGGCGAACGCCATGAGTCGAGCCCTAGCACCGCTCGTGGCGCCCGCTACGGCGGCTAGGACGGGCGCAGGCGGCGTCGGGGTAGACCGGGCGGGTGTGACCGTCAACCAGATCTTCAACGGGCCGACGACGTCCGGCGGCCGGCTGAACGAGATGACCTGGAACATCCGGTACGCGGTGCAGTCGCGTACCGAAGTCGTGGACGGGGTAGCGACATGAGCGGGAACGCTGGCGCGTGGGGCATCGCGATGTGGAAGGACGGGTACAGCACGGTAGACGCGCAGGAACAGGAACAGGGCATCAGTCTGGAAGGTGGCGACCCTGTCCTGCCGTACCTGCCGACTGATCCGGTGGGGACGCTGCTGGTCCCTCCGTTCGGGATGGGCGTGCCGGCGGTGCGCTCCGGTGACGTCGCATTCGCGCAGCGGGACGGAGTCGTCCAGTTCGCGGACTACTACGAGCCGCGGCAGCTCACGTTCCAAGTGCTCGTGAAGAACGACGACTGCCCCGGGTGCTCGTCGTCCCCGGAGGTCCCCGGCGGGCTGATCCTCGACGGCGTCAGCAACGGACGCGCCTACACACCTGACGCCGCCAGCCTGACGATCACCGGCGATCTCGACGTGCGCATACACCTGACCATGAACGACTGGACACCGGCAGCGTCGACAGCTCCGGTGGCGCAGTGGCTGACGGCCGGCTCTGATCAGCGCGGGTGGCTCGGGCGCGTCAACACCACGGGCACGCTGGGCCTGTTCTGGTCGACGGACGGCACGAACGCGGGCGTGCTGTCCGCGTCGTCGACAACGGTCGCTGGTGGCGTCGACGGGCAAGAGATGTGGCTGCGGTACACGCTCGACGTGGACAACGGCGCCGGCGGTCGCGACATCCGGTTCTACACCAGCACCAACGGCGTCGATTGGGTGCAGCTCGGAGCCACCGTCACGCAGGCCGGCGTGACGTCCGTGTTCAACTCGACGGCCGACGTGACCGTGGGTTCGTACAACAACGGTGGCTCCGAACGACTCGCCGGCACTGTGTTCTCCGTCGAGATCCGCAACGGCATCAACGGCCCGATCATCGCCGACCCTGACTTTCAGCAGCCGCAGCGGTACACGTCGTTCCGTGACGACGTCGGCAACCCGTGGTTCGTGGTCGCCCCGGCGGTGCTTGAGGCGTACCAGGCGGAGCGGCGCAGCGCCCGTCAGAAGGTCGCGCGGCTCACGCAAGAGTGGTCGCGGAACTGCTCCGGCGCGACGCTCGTACTGTTCACGGACTGCCACAACCCGGACGCGACGGACGAAGAGAAGATCTACAACGGCCCCTACCTGGTGCGGGGCCGGCCGCGTGTGGCTGACGTGGTGTGGGAGCGGTCGAACCGTGGCGTTGCACGCGTCACGCTGCGGTTCGACGCCACGGACGCACGCCTGGTGCTCGTCGACGCAGCCCCAGGGCAGCTCTGGGACAGCGACCGTGTGCAGACCATCGACGCCGACGAACAGAACCTGGCACCGGATGCCGACCTGTCCGGGCTGACGATGACGCTCAACGGCGCCACCGTGCAGGACACACACCAGACTTCGGGCGGTCCGCTGGGCGGGGACGGTGGCCCGTACTTCAACCGGTTCATCGAGGTAGCGAACACCACGTCACCGATGACGATGGCTCTGGGGCCGACGGGCACGGCCGCTATCCCGGTAAACCCTGGTGACGTCCTCAGCATTGCGTTCTGGGCGCGGAAGTCGCCGGGTGGTGGTCCGACGCCGCGCGCGGATTACACCTGGTACAACGCCGCTGGTGCGGTCATCACGGCGCACAACGGCACCGCGCAGGCAGCCACCGCGACATGGACCCGGTTCACGCAACCGGGCATCGTCGCGCCGGCGCTCGCGGAATTCGTGCAGGTGCGGCTCGCGTGGTCGGGTACGGCGCTGGTGGGTCAGAATCTCGGGCTCGCTCAGCCGTGGATCAACCGGGGTGCCGTGTCGACGTCGCCGGAAACGGTCGAGATCGTAGGCACGCTGTGTGCCTACCCGGTGATCTCGCTGTTCCCGAACCTGACGGCGCCCATCGTCGTCACGTACGGAAATCATGAGTTCACGTACACGCAGAACGTGACCAGCGTCATCGACATCGACACGCGGTGGGGTCGAGCTTCGGACGGGTTCACTGACGTCACGGAGAACGTGGAAGGGGACTTCACGTCCCCGCTCGAACCGGGCATCCATACCGTGACCGTGCAGACGGCGAACCCTGCCGACACGGGGTTCGTGAACATCGTCTGGGAAAACGCCGTGGTGGCCGGCTGATGGTCCAGGTATGCGAGTGTGCGCCGAACTGGCGGGTAGAGCTGACGGATCTGCTGACGGGTGAGATCACGCACTCCGTCGTGCCGGTGTCGTTCGACTTCGAGACGGCGCTCATGGAACCGGGGCGCGGAACGATCCGGTTCAACCGGTGGGGCAACCAGGTGGGCGACAGCTCGGGGTACATCTCCGCGACCGACATGATGCCGAAAACCACGGGCATTTTCTTCTCACGGACTGCCGGCGGGGCCGCGACGCCGGCTGACCCGGTGCCGATGTGGGGCGGGTACGTCGAGACTTTCCAGGGCAACTCCGATGGCACGGTCACGCTGGGGCTCGCGGAGATGCAGAAGTACCTCGACTACCGTCTGATCCGGTCCGACCTGGTGTTCACCGGGGATTCGCAGACGTCCATCGGGGCGAACCTGGTGCTGTACGCGCGCGGCGAGAACTTCGACGGCGGCAGCGTGGACCCGTCACCGTCTCTGGGCATCCCGCTGGTGGGCGGGTTTGGCATCTCTGCGATCAACCGGGACCGGACCTACCTGGGCAATGACAGGCCCCTGATTGGTGACATGATCCGGCAGCTCGTCGGTGTCGAGGACGGGCCCGTTTACGAGCTTCAGCACTTCCGCAACGCCGTGCCCATCCCGGGCCTGACGGAGAACTGGTGGAGTGAGATGGGGTTCTTCGACGAGATTGCGCAGCCGTCGCCCGCGAAGTTCGTTCACTGGGATCACCTGTCCGACTTCACGATCAACGTCGACGGCAACGCGATGGCCAACCAGGTCGATGCGTTCGGTGACCCGAACGCCGACGGAACGCCCCGCATTGCGACAGCGAACAGCGGTCTCTCGTTCGAGCCCCGGTATGACGCGGCACCGTCGTTCCAGGGGGTCACGAACCTGATCACGCTGGGGCAGCACGCCGTCGGCTACCAGAGCGACCACATGTTTGCTGCGCTGAATCTCCAGCTCAACTTCGTTGGGCTGGAGTACGGCACGCACGCCGGCTCCCCCACGCTGAACATTGGTGACCTGGTCCCGGGCCGGCAGCTCAACGTCGACGTCGATTCCCCGAACTGGAAGTTCGAGGGGGGGCCGGATATGCCGGACTCCGGCACGCACATCCCCAGCATCGGGCGGGTGTCGGTGTCCGTGGGGCAGGAAGGCGCCGAACAGGTGACGGCGCAGGTCATCCTCGACAGCTTCCCCGGCAACATGCTGTCTGCGGCGCCTAGCGGTTGCGTGGACTGCTGATGGCGGTGAACACGGTCCCGCGTGACTACGACATCGCGAAGATGCTCGATGACTACGAACGGCGGATCTCGTTCGTCGAGCGGCAGATACGCAACATGGGGTTCCTGCTGCCGACGCCTGGTGTCCCGTTCGATACGGGGTGGTTGGCGGTGCCGGCTGCTGCGGGGTTCACGTCGTCGCTGGAAGTGCGCCGGCGTGACGGTCGAGCGATGTTGCGGGGGTCGTTGCTTCCTGTCACGGACTGGGGGGCGGCGAGCAGCCTTCAGCAGCCGGTGGCCGCGGGCGGCATCCCGGTGGGGCTCCGTACGCCGAACAGCCTGAACTTCGTTGGTGCCACGGGGTCTACCACGGTGACCACGAACTTCCGGGTGCAGGTGCAGAGCAACGGGGGCATCTCGGTTCGCTGTACGACGGCGGCTCATACCAGTTCGTGCCACGTGAACTTTGGGTACTTCACGAGCTGATGTTGTGCCCGCGTTGACCTGGTGTGTCATGGGTCCGTACCCTTGACCTAGGCGCACTTCCCCGGGGGAAGGTTCTGACACGCTGAAGCGGCGAGGTCTCGGTGTACCCCTCCCGCGCCCCCCGGGGAGGTGTCCTGTCTCGTGTGAAGGCCCCCCAACCCGTCAAGGGTTGGGGGGCCGTGTGCGTTGTCAGGCGGGGTGGTTCAGCCTGATGTGCTGGAGTAGTCCCAGCGGCGTGCCGCAGTCTTCGTCGCACGCCTCGCAGTAGGTGTTCCGGGGGCGCTTGATCTTGCGTAGGGCGGCGGCGTCCTTCAGTTCCTCTTCGGGGTCTTTCTTCGGTGCCACTGCGTCTCCCGGTGTCCGTGATGTTCTGACATGCGTAACTATACGCTCGTCGGGACGACACCGCAAACACGGCGTGCGCCGGCGCCCCAACATCACGGCGACTTGCTGTGGAAGAAATGCAGGTGAGCCCATGCCGCGCCCAGTGCCGATCGCCACGACAGGTGCCAAGTCCACGCCGATAGCTGGTTCACGCACTGCGGGCGGTGGCAATGGTGCTCCCAGTAGCGTCCCGCCCACGGCGTGCCATCCCACGGCGAACGGGCGGGACGGTACAGAACCGTCGTCTTCGCCGTCATGCCGACGGGTCCCGGGGCGTGCTCTGCCCCAGATCCTCCGTCGTGACCACGGTCCCGGGCGCGACGTCGAAGTTCGAGCGGGGTGGGTCCGGGTGCACGTAGCCCTGCACCACGGTGATGTCGTGGCGCTTGAACGTCACGTGTGGAGGCAGCTCGACGTGTGTCTGTAGTTCGACGTCCCAGCCGCTGCGCACGAGCCGCACCGGGCCATCCGGCGCAGCTCTCTCCGCGTAGTCGTCGAGGAACCGTGCCATGGCCAGGTTGTGCCGTGCGTCTTCGAGCGCGTTGTGTTCGCCGGCCGCTCGCTTCGGCATCTCCGGGTTGCCCAGCCGGTGGCGTTCCTGGCGTAGGTCGTTGGTCCACATCGGGACGCCGTCGGGCAGGTCGATCATCTTGCCCCACAGCCAGCACAGCGCGACGTGGTCGTAAGCCCCGTACCAGGCCCATAGCTCGACGTCGGGGCCGGCGGCGCGCAGGAAGTCGCGTACCTCGTTCGCGATCACCTGGCGTGGCTTCACGGTGGTGTCTGTGTGGTCGAGGCGGACGAAGTCGAGCACCGGGCGCGGGGCGAACAGCGGCACGCCTTTCAGGTGCTTGTCGAGATGCTTCCGGTCTAGCAGCGGTAGGGACGGCACCACGTTCTTCACGAGCCACGGTTCCGCCATGATCCGATCCCATGGCGTCTTTCCGATGTACCCGCCGCGCAGGTCCGGGTCGTGCTGCGTGGTGTCGTCGAGGTCGCCGTTGACGGCGTAGTACTCGCGTCCGTCGTCGGTCACCATGCCGATGCTGATGAGATCGATGGTGCTGCCGCTCTCGATGAACTCTGTGTCGTAGAACACGCGGGTCACGGCTGCTCTCCCTCGAACTCGTGTCGGCGGTCGATGTCGTTCCACTCCGGCCACGTCGAGCGGGGCGTCAGCGCGATCATGCCCTGTGCGAGCACGGCGCCCAACGCGCGCTTGACGAGCACACCGGTGCGCTGCGCCGGCGTTCCCTTGAACCCGATGGCGACGTCGTCGGCGGCGAACCGAGCCACGCGCAGCGCCTGGTCGAAGTCATCCTGCGTCGACGCCGGCAGCGCGCGCACCGTGTTCGTCAGCTCGGTAGTGGATGCGCTGGCGTCCCGGAGCACCCCGAACACGTGCAAGGTGTGGGACTCGCCCAGGTCGAACCGGAGTTTGCA